>CEPK01183528.1_pt1 | contig 16448 bp, 14 predicted proteins | sample 356231 | NCBI WGS metagenome assembly CEPK01 (sample SAMEA2620259, study PRJEB7988) | marine metagenome | biome: marine biome (ENVO:00000447); feature: deep chlorophyll maximum layer (ENVO:xxxxxxxx); material: "saline water (ENVO:00002010), including plankton (ENVO:xxxxxxxx)" | depth 80 m
TTAACAGCATCAATTGCGGCTTTGTCAAGAAGAGTTCCAGTTCCTTTCTTAATTTTAACTTCAGTTACATCTCCATTTATATCAATAAAAAACTCAAGCTCTACAGCTCCTTCAATTCCAGCACTTTTTGCCATAGGAGGATATCTTAATTTTATTTCTTTTCCTCTAATCATTTCTGGAGCTTCATCAAATGCCCTGAAATTACCCCTCTTTCTTTTTTCAACCTCATCTCCAAATTTACTGAAGTCAGTATCTTCAAATTCTTCAATCTCTTCATCATCAGTATCATCATCAACAGGCTCTGGTATTGCTGGTCTATTCGGTTTTTGTTGAACCACATCTTCTGGTGGAGGAATATCAATAGTTTCAATAATAAAATCTTCGGTTGCTTCTTGGGCACTAACCTCGCTAAGAAATCTGGGAGCTACATAAAACAACACAACAAGAATTATTATAATAGATAGCAAAACCTCTCTTATTCTAACTGGATAATTAATTAATATTGGATCATTTAGTCTCATTCTGATTTTCTTAATGCTGAATAACTTATTTTATATGCCTGCACTTTATCGTCTTTTAATAATTTATGAATGTTCGTTATAAGTGACATTTTAGTTTTTGAATCTGCTTTTAAAGAAACAATTGTTTGTGGATTTTTTTGTTTTTTATAAGCCATTGATTTTTGAAATAAATCAGCATACTCAATACTAGAAAGCTCTGGAAACTGTATGTCGTCTAAAACAGTAAATCCGTCTTTTGTTGCCCATATAAATGTAGTATTTCGTCTATTTTCTAATTTTTCAATTTTTAATGCATATGGCATATCTATTTGAGGGGCATCAAATGTTTTCATAACAGTTACTACCATAAAAAACACAAGCAATAGAAAAATTATATCAGGAAGAGAAGAGGTTGATATTTCTTTTGTTGTATGTACTTTTCTTTCAAATAACATGTTAATTTACTATGGCAATTTTTTTTGCCTCTCCCTGTTTTAAATAATCTAATACTTTAATATAGTTAGAATATTCAGACTTAGATGTCACTTCAACAGAAAAAATCATTTTCTTATTTTTTTGTAATGCAGTTTCTGTTAATGATTTTATTCTATATAATTCATTAGAGTTAATTACTACTGGAGTTTTTCCTCCAGGTGGTTTAAAAATAGCGCCTCCATTGTCATCCACTATTATTTTAGTTAAATCTTTATCAAAAACTTTTTTAGTGCTTTCTCCTGCAGGCAGCACAATATTTATTCCTTCATCCATTGAAATAGTTGTTGTTACTAAGAAGAAAATAAGTAACAAAAAAGCAATGTCTGCCATTGAAGAGGAGTTAATCTCAACTGGAGGGCGTCTTTTAAAATTTATCATTATTTACTTTTTTTTGCAATAGACTCAGTTACCACAGTAATACTTTTTTGTATTGTAACAATTAGATTATCAATAATAAACATTATTGTGTTTTGACCAAATTGAATAATAACCGCAACAACTAAACCAAATGCCGTTGTATATAAGGCCTGACCAATACCATCAGCAACAATTTTAGGAGATATGTTTTCAGCAGCTGCAATATCTGCAAAAGCAACAATCATACCAGCAATTGTACCTAAAAATCCAAGCATTGGTGCAGTAGCAATACATAATGAAATCCACGTCATATTTTTTTCTAATGAAGCCATTTCAATTCCAGCTGTTTGTGACAATTTTTTTTCAACAGCTTCAGGCCCCTGATCTGCAACATCTAGGGCATTATAGCATAAGTTTGCAACAGGACCCTCAGCCCCCTCACAAACTTTTTTGCCTTCATCAAACCCTTTTTCTTCAATGATTGATGATAAAGAGACCGCAAAATCAAACTTTGTTTTTAATGCTCGAACAAGATGATAAAGCCTTTCCCCAACAAATGCTAGACCTATAATTAAAGTGGCTAATATTGGCCACATAAAACTTCCACCATTAACAAAAAATTCTACCATTTTTATAATCCTTATTATTATTTATTAATACTGTAAAATATAAATTAATTTAATAATGCTTTGGCTTCTTCAAAATGTTTTATTGCCTCATTCACTATTATATCATTAGAAATTAATTTTTTATAATATTGATTCCTATCAAATAATTGATTGGCAATTTCTGCCACTATTCTTGTTTCTATTAAATCCCAATCTTTTTCTATGGAGTCTTTATTGTACTCATAATCTTTTTCATCTAACCAATCTATAAATTCATAGAAATTATTTTTTAACGAAAATTCGTCAAAATCAGTATTTGTATCAAAACTAGATTTTAAAGTAATTGCATAATTAAATATTGGTCTATTAGAGTTATAAAGTAATTCCAATGTTGGTTTTGATATTACTGTTGTATCTTTAAAATATATATCAGGAGTAATCCCCCCCCCTCCATATACAGTTCTTCCTTTTCGTGTTTTAAATTGTGGTTTTAAATTTTTAGTTGAATCTGTTAGTTCCCTATTATCAGAATTCAAATCTAGATAGTATTCATCTTTTCCTGATGCGTATGATCGCTGTATAGATCTGCCAGATGGAGTATAATATTTAGCAATTGTTATTCTGGTTGCTGTGCTATCATCTAATTCATACTGTCTTTGCACAGAGCCCTTTCCAAAGCTGGTCTCCCCAATTACAAGGCCTCTATCTAAATCTTGAAAAGCACCAGAAACAATTTCGCTAGCACTTGCAGAGCCTCTATTAATAATGGTTATAATCGGGATTTTTTTATTGATGAATTGCGGCGAGTCTTTAAACACTTCATTTGAACCATAGATTCTTCCTTTTGTATATAATAATGTATCATTACTTGATATGAACATATCTAGCATAGATACTGCTTGATCCAAAAGCCCTCCTGGATTATTTCTTAAATCTATTAATAATTTATCCATCCCATTTTTTTCTAGCTCTTCAAAAGCTGTTATAAATTCGGAAATAGTTTTTTTTGAAAAACGACTTAGCTTAATATATCCGACATTATCATCAAGATTAAAATATGAAACTACACTTTTTATTGGAATCTTATCACGAATTAAGGTTCTTTCAAAAGGGTCCTCATTGCCTCTTTTAATTGTAATGGTTACCTGAGTTCCTTTGGGACCTTTTAGTTTTTTAACAACATCTGATGTTTTTATTTGATACGCTGATTCACCATTAATTTTAACAATTTTGTCTCCAGCCTGTATTCCAGCTTTATATGATGGGCCATCAATTATAGGCGTCATAACAGTTATATAATCATCTATAATACTAAATTCAATTCCTATGCCTTCAAACTCACCATCAAATTCTTCCGAAGATTTCTGAAAGTCATTCTTATTAATATATGCAGAGTGGGGATCTAAGGTACTAATCATACCAGATATTGCCCCTTCAACTAATGAGTCAAAATCTACGTCTTCAACATATTGTTCATCTAATAATCGTAAAACCTTAGTAAGGATTTTTAATTTTTTATATTTGTTAGGATTATTATCAACTTTTAAACCTAAAAAGATAACAATACATAAAAAGGCAATTACCGGTAAAAGCCAAGTGTTAAATTTTCCATATGTCTTCTTTTTTGTCATCAATATAAATTTAACTTATTTAATTAAACTAATATATATATAATTATTTGATTGATTAAAAAAATCTTATAGTTTTTAAATCTATTTAAATTGCTATTATGTCTATATCAAAAGAAAATAAAAATAAAATTATTATTAAAGGAGCTCGTCAGCATAATTTAAAAAATATTAATGTATCTATTCCAAGAAACACATTAACAATTATCACGGGTTTATCAGGATCTGGAAAGTCTTCCTTAGCCTTTGATACAATTTATGCAGAAGGTCAAAGAAGATATGTTGAATCTTTATCTTCATATGTACGTCAATTCTTAGGTTTGATGGACAAACCCGATGTTGATATGATTGAAGGACTTTCCCCTGCAATATCTATAGAGCAAAAAACAACAAGCAAAAATCCAAGATCAACCGTTGGTACAGTTACGGAAGTCTATGATTATTTAAGGCTTTTATTTTCTCGTATTGGGAAACAATATTGCCATAAATGTAATAGTAGAGTAGAGAAACAAACTCTATCTCAAATTCAAAAATCAATTAATAAAAATAATAAAGGGAAAACAATTAATATTTTGGCCCCAATAGTAAAAAATAAAAAGGGAGAATTTTCAGATTTATTATTAAATATTTCTAAGCAAGGATTTATGAAGGTAAGAATTGATGGCAAAAGCTTTAGAATTAATAAATTACCATCAATAGAAAAAAACACTAAACATTCAATAGAAATAATAATTGATTATATTAATATTGATAAGAAAAATAAAGACAGACTAGTTAATTCACTTGAAATTGCAACAAAAATTGGCAATGGACAAATTATTATAAATGACAGTGGTGAGGATATTTTATATAGCCAAAACTATGCGTGTAAAGTTTGTGATATTTCTTATGATACATTAGAACCTACTAATTTTTCATTTAATTCTCCCCATGGAGCATGTACTAAATGTGATGGTCTTGGCACTCAAACAGAGCTTGATATTGATAAGATTGTTCCAAATCATAATAAAAGTTTAATAGAGGGTGCAATTGCTCCAATTGGAGAGCAAATAACAGGCAAAGGGGTTGGTAGAATAATCAAATCATTATCACTTCACTATGATTTTTCATATACAACTCCATGGAAAAATTTAAATCAAGAAGTAAAAGAAATATTAATCAATGGGACTATGAGCTATAAACGAACAACAAATAAAATATATCAGTTAAATAGCTTTGAAGGCATTATTCCAAACCTAAAAAGAAGGCACCGTAATACAAAATCTCAATATATCCGTGATTGGATAGAGCAATATATGTCTAAGATTCCGTGTCCTCGATGTAAGGGAAAAAGATTAAATAAATCTAGCCTTTCAGTTAAGATTAAAGATAACAATATTAATATATTAACCAGTTTTTCAATAGAAGATTTAAGCATTTTTTTTGATAAAATTAAATTAAATAGCGATGATGCTAAAATTGCAAAGCCAATTTTAAAAGAAATTAATTCCAGATTAAAATTTTTGAATAATGTTGGGGTAGGTTATTTGAGTTTAGATAGAAGTTCAAGAACTTTATCTGGTGGAGAGGCACAGCGGATTAGGTTGGCTACACAAATAGGCTCCCAATTAACTGGAGTTTTATATATTTTAGACGAACCCTCTATTGGTCTTCATCAGCGTGATAATTCTAAATTAATAAATACTTTAAAAAATTTAAGAGATATTGGGAATACTGTAATTGTTGTAGAGCATGATGAGGAAACAATGAACAATGCCGATTGGATAATTGATATAGGACCTAAAGCGGGTATTAATGGCGGGCAAATTATAGCTGAAGGTCCAATTAATAAAATTAAAAACAATAAAAAATCAATTACTGGACAGTATCTATCTAAAAATAAGTCAATTGATTATTCATCAAAAAAAAGAACTGGTAATGGAAAAGAAATAACATTACTAGGGGCATCTGGTAATAATTTAAAAAATATAGATTGTAAATTTCCTCTTTCTAAGTTTATATGTATAACAGGAGTATCAGGATCTGGAAAATCAACCTTAATTAAGCAAACTTTATATCCAGCGTTATCTTATAGAATAAACGTTCAATCTAATACTAATAAGGCCTTGCCATATACAAATATTGATGGGTATAAATATGTTGATAAAATTATTTTAATTGATCAATCACCAATTGGCAGAACTCCACGCTCAAATCCGGCAACCTATACGGGACTTTTTACATATATTAGAGAATTATATAGCAATTTAGAAGAGTCTAAAATAAGAGGATACAAACCGGGTCGATTTTCATTTAATGTAAAGGGTGGAAGATGTGAAAAATGTAGAGGAGCTGGATTAATTAAAATTGAAATGTATTTATTGCCAGATGTCTATATAAAGTGTGATGAATGCAATGGAATGAGATTTAATTCTGAAACTTTAGAGGTTTCATATAAAAATAAAAATATTTATCATGTATTAGATATGACGATAGATGAGGCTGCAGACTTTTTTAAAAATCATCCTATCATTTTAAGAAAATTAAAGACCCTATTAGATGTAGGGCTAGGATATATCAAATTAGGGCAATCTTCAACGACGCTTTCAGGCGGAGAAGCACAGCGTATTAAATTATCTTCAGAATTATCTAGAGTTATTACAGGAAGATCTGTATATATTTTAGATGAACCTACAACTGGATTACATTTTGAAGATATAAGGCTATTATTAAAAGTTTTAAATAATTTAGCAGATAGAGGAAATACCATAATTGTCATTGAGCATAATATGGATATAATTAAATCTTCTGATTGGATAATTGATATGGGGCCAGAGGGTGGAGATAAAGGAGGAAAGATTATAGCATCAGGCAGCCCAAATCAAATAATTAAAAAAAGAAATTCAGTAACTGGAAAATATCTAAAGAATTACTTAAATTAGCCTATTCGCAAACTTTATGATTAAATCAACAAATAGATCAAATGATGCTACTAATCCTCAAAAAATATCAGAGGATATTAAGCAAGAAAAAAATCTTAGACCTGAATCATTTTCTGACTTTATTGGTCAAAAAGAGTTAATCGAAAATTTAAAAGTATATATTAAGGCTGCATCAAATAGAGATGAAGCGCTTGATCATGTGCTATTATTTGGACCTCCAGGACTAGGAAAAACCACATTGGCAAAAATTATTGCCAAGGAAATGAAGGCTAATTTTAAAATATCTTCAGGTCCAATTTTAGAAAAAGCAGGTGATTTAGCGGGCATTTTAACCAATCTTGAATCAAAAGACATTTTTTTTATTGATGAAGTCCACAGACTTAGAACAGTTATAGAAGAATATTTATATTCAGCAATGGAAGATTTTCAAATCGATATAATGCTTGATAAGGGACCAAATGCAAGAAACATTGTATTAAATTTAAACTCATTTACCCTTGTAGGAGCAACTACACAATTGGGCAAACTAACATCACCATTAAGAGATAGGTTTGGAGTCATATTAAGATTAGATTATTATAATCAAAAAGAGTTAATTGAAATAATAAATAGATCAGCAAAAATTTTAAGTATAAAAATCAACGAAGAAGGTTCAAAAGAAATTGCTAGACGATCACGAGGGACTCCTCGTATCGCAAATAGAATTCTTAAAAGGGCAAGAGATTTTGCAGAAGTTGAATCAAAAGGAATAATTGATCTTAAAATAGCGGATATGTGTCTTAGTAGGATGGGAATTGATAAAAACGGACTAGATGACATGGACAGAAGGATATTAAATGCTATAATTGATAAATTTTCTGGAGGACCTGTTGGCGTTGAATCATTAAGTGTAGCAATATCAGAAGACTCAGTAACTGTTGAAGAAGTTTATGAGCCATATTTAATTAAGGAAGGATATTTGCAAAGAACTTCAAGAGGAAGAATTGCATTAGAAAAATCATATAATTATTTAAACAAAAAAAAGAAAGATAATAGTCAGACTAATATTTTTTAAATAGAAGGAGTTGATATATGTATTTTGGAACAGTAGAAAAACCGCCTAGATTAGCAGAATTTAAAATGGAAATTCCAGACTCTAGAATTGCACAAAAACCACCTAAAAATCGTGATTCATGTAAACTAATGGTTTTAGATAGAAAAGATGAAAGTATACACCATATGAAATTTAAAGACATTACAGATTTTTTTAAAAAAGGGGATGTGCTTGTTAAAAATCATACTAAAGTTTTTTCTGCGCGACTATTTGCAAAAAAAGATAAGTCTGATGCGGAAGTAGAGGTTTTTTTATTACGTGAATTACAGCCAACTTTATGGGAAGCAATGGTTAAGCCTGCAAGAAAAGTAAGAATTGGCAATAAATTAATTTTCAATGACAACATTGTATGTGATGTTATTGATAATACAATCTCTGGAGGAAGAGTTTTAAGGTTTGATTTTGAAGGAGATAGTTTGTTTCCTTTTATAGATAAGAATGGTGCCTGCCCATTGCCACCTTACATTGAAAGAGAGCCTACTAGTTCAGATAAAAAACAATATCAAACAGTTTATGCTGAAGAGCAGGGGTCTGTTGCAGCTCCTACAGCAGGTATGCATTTTTCAGAGGATGTATTAAAAAAATTAAATAAAAAAGGAGTCATTAATGCCCCTATCACTCTACATATTGGACTAGGAACTTTTAAGCCTATTTTAGTTGAAGATGTCACCAGGCATAATATGGATTCTGAATATTTTAATGTTCCACCTGATACTGCAACAATTATTAATGAAGCGAAAGAAAAACGCAGAAGAGTTACTGCAGTTGGGACCTCAACAGTTAGAACCTTAGAAACAGTTATTGTTTCTGGATTTCAAATCACTTCTCAGTCTGGTTGGACAGATAAATTCATTTATCCACCATATGATTTTAAGATGTGTGATCGTTTAATAACTAATTTTCATCAACCTCAATCAACACTAATGTTATTGGTTGCTGCATTTGCTAATAAAGATTTTATCATGCGAGCATATGAAGAAGCTATAAAGAAAAAATATAATTTTTATTCATATGGCGATGCAATGTTTATCATATAAGTAAATGGATATAAGAGTTGGAAATGGTTTTGACACGCACCCCTTAATTAAAGGAGAATCTTTAATTTTGGGCGGAATTAATATCCCATCAGATTTAGGTGTTAAAGGACACTCTGATGGAGATATTTTAATACACTCCATAATGGATTCTTTATTAGGAGCAATATCAAATAGAGATATAGGTTTTCATTTTCCATCTAGCAATATGGAATTAAAAAACATTTCAAGTTTTAAATTATTAAAGAAAGTTGTTAAGCTTGTTGATAAAGAGGGATATCGAATTGCAAATATAGATTCTACTATAATTTTAGAATATCCTCACATTAGTAATTTTATTAAGTTAATAATAGGAAACATTACTAAAGAGATGAAATTAGAGTCAAATCAAATTTCAGTGAAAGCCACAACCAATGATGGTTTAGGTTTTATAGGTAAGGGTGAAGGGGTTTCAGTTATAACCACAACATTAATAATAAAAGAATAAGACTATTATCAATAAAGACATAAGATTACGATTTGCGCCAAGTCCAACAGGATATCTGCATGTTGGAGGATTAAGAACAGCCCTGTTTAATTATTTGTTTGCTCAAAGAAATAATGGGAAATTAATTTTAAGGATTGAAGATACCGATCAAAAGCGTTTAGTTAAAGATTCAATAAATGATATAATGGATACTTTAAATTGGTCAGGAATAGAGTTTGATGAAGGTCCCAGTCAAGGTGGCGATTTTGGTCCCTATATACAATCTGAAAGGCTATCAATATATTTTGATTATATGATGAAGCTAATTGAATCAAAAAATGCATATATGTGTTTTTATTCAAAAGATAGGGTCGCAGAATTAAAAAAATCAGAAATTGCTAGAAAATCAGCGGCAGAATTTGATAAAAAATTTCAAATGCTATCGGTTAATGAAGCTAAAGAAAGAATGAAAAATGAAGATTATGTCGTAAGATTAAAAATGCCTTCAGATGGAGAAGTTGTGATTAATGATGAAGTAAAGGGTAAATTAAAATTTGATTACAGTTTAATTGAAGACCCTATAATTATTAAATCTGATAAATACCCTACATATCATTTTGCTAATGTAATAGATGACCATTTAATGAAAATCAGTCATGTTATAAGGGGAGAAGAGTGGCTTCCTAGTTTACCAAAGCATATCCATTTATATAATTGCTTTAATTGGAGCCCTCCATCTTTTTCACACCTTCCATTATTATTAAATTTAGACAAATCAAAACTTTCAAAAAGACAGGGCGATGTAGCAGTTGAAGATTACAAGAAAAAAGGTTATTTAAAAGAGGCTTTAATTAACTTTGTTGCGTTGTTGGGCTGGCATGAATCTAATGACAATGAATTTTATACAATGGATGAACTTAAAAACGTATTTTCATTAAATAGGGTTCAAAATTCAGGTGCGGTGTTTGATATTGCAAAATTAAATTGGTTAAATCAAAAATATATTCAAAAATTAGATAATCATGAGATTATCAATAAAATTAATTCACATATAAAAGAAAATTGGACGATTACCCCTCCAATGATTGATTTAGTTAAAGATAAATTGGAAAAATTATCAGATATAGAAAAAGAAATATCCTTATTCTTTATATCGCCCAATATTAAAAATGATATTTTAATTAAAGAATTTCCAGATAATTCGGGATTAAATAATATTATTAATCAAGCAATTGAATATTTCTCTAATTTAAAAGAATTTGATAAAACAATATTTAATGATATAATGAAGAAAATTCAATTAGACACTAATATAAATGGAAAAAATTTATGGCAGCCAATTAGATTTATCTTAACAGGACATAGGCATGGACCAGATTTAGCTTCATTTATTTCAATAATTGGTATTGAAGAGTGCCTCTCAAGATTTAAAAATGCCCGCTAATAAAATATTAGATCAATCATTAATAAAATCAAATGCTAAAATAAATATTGGTTTAAATATTATTGATAAAAGGCCCAATGGTTATCATAATATTGAAACTTTAATGCAAGAAATAGATTTTCACGATACTATTGAGATAAAAACTTTTATAAATAGTGGCAAAACTCAAATTATATCTTCTGGCATAAATATAGATTGTAGTACTGAAAACAATACTTGTTATAAAATGATTGAATTGCTTAAAAAAGAATATTCTTTACAAAATCAATTTTGTTTGAAAATAAATAAGAAAATTAATATTGGTGCCGGATTAGGAGGGGGATCAAGTAATGCTGGTTCAATTTTAAATTATTTAGATAAATTATTTGATTTAAAAATATCTAATAAAAATAAAAATATTTTAGCCCAAAAAATAGGTATGGATGTCCCCTTTTTTATTGATGGTAATTTACAATATGTAGAGGGTATGGGCGAAAAAACAAGTTATATTAAAAATGTGTTTTCAAAATATTATTTTGTATTAGTATTTCCTAAAATTAGCATTTCAACTAAATGGGCATACTCAAAAATAAAAAAAGAGTTGCCCGTAAAAAAATTACACTATAACTTAATGGCCCTTGGCAGACCTATAAAATGGGATGTTTTTGGAAATGATTTTGAGGATATTGTAATACCAATATATCCAGAAATTAGAGATATTAAGCGGTTATTTTATAAAAACAATGCAATATTCTCTAGTTTGTCGGGAAGTGGCTCGACTATCTTTGGTGTTTATGACGATCTAAATCTTGCAAAAAAAGCAAGTAATTTAATAAAAGATTTAGATTACCATTCGATAGTAGCTAACCCGATATATAAAAAATAAGCCATTTTGGGAGATCGTCTAATGGCAGGACACATGGTTTTGGTCCATGGAATCGGGGTTCGACTCCCTGTCTCCCAGCAGAAAAATGAAAGTATTTAGTGGAAGATCAAATTTAAAGTTATCTAAAAGGATTACTGATTCTTTAGGAATTCCTTTAGGAAACGTTGAAATCAAAGATTTCAGTGATGGGGAAATTTACGTTGCGTTTAAAGAAAATATTCGAAATGAGGATGTTTTTATTATTCAATCAACAAATCCTCCAGCTAATAATATAATTGAACTACTATTAATGTTGGATGCTGCTAAAAGAGCGTCTGCAAGAAAGGTAATTGCTGTTATACCATATTTTGGATATGCAAGACAGGATAGAAAAGATAGGGCAAGAGTTCCTATTTCTTCTAAACTTATTTTAGATATGATTATTGCTGCTGGAGTTGATAGAATTATTACAATGGACTTACATTCTCCTCAAATTCAAGGATTTATTAATATTCCATTTGATCACTTATACTCAAGAATAACTTTATTAGATGAAATAAAAAAAATGAATTTAAATGAAGATTCAGGAGTAGTTTTAGCACCTGATGTTGGTAGTGCAGCAATGAGTCAATCATATGCAAAAAAAGCAGGTCTTGGATTTGCATTAATTGACAAAAGAAGAACAGGTCATAATAAAGCAGAGGTGGCAAATTTGATTGGAGACCTAGATGGTAAGCATGCAATTATAATTGATGATATGATTGATACTGCAGGCACTATTTGTAATGCTGCAGAAACAGCTATTAGCAAAGGAGCAGAATCTGTTTGTGCAATGGCAACGCATCCTGTCTTATCTGGACCTGCAGTTGAAAGGCTATCAGAATCTATGTTGTCAAAAGTGATTGTTACAGATACCATATCTCTTGATGAAAGTAAAATTTTTGATAAATTAGAATTAATATCAATAGCAGATGTTTTCGGACAAGCTATAAAACATATTGTTGATGGTACTTCATTAAGTTCAATGTTTAAATTATAATTTTTGGAGAAATATTATGTCAAAAGAATATAAGTTAGAAGTAGAAAAAAGAACTATAGAAAATAAAAAAGATTTAAAAGAATTAAGACAATCTGGTAAAATTCCAGGAATTTATTATTCATATGATTCAAAAGATAGTTTGCCATTTTTAATAGAAAAATCAGTTATTAATAATGCGTTAAAATCTGATGCAAATATATTTTCTATTAATGTTGGTGGAAAAAACAGAACGGTATTATTCAAATCAGTACAATATCATCCTGTTACAGAAGAAATGATTCATATTGATTTATATGGAGTGAACATGGATAAGCCTGTTATTGTTAAGGTTCCTATTAACTTAGTTGGTATACCTGTTGGTGTTAAAGAAGAAGGTGGAATTCTTAATCAAACATCACAAGAAATTGAAATAAAATGTCTTCCTGGTGATATTCCAAATGTTATGGATGTTAATATAGAAAGTTTATCAATTGGAGACACAATTCTAGCTGAATCAATTAATTTAGGCGATTCATTAGAATTAATATCAAGTCCAGATATGTTAATTATTTCTGTGACACAGCCAATGAAAGAAGTAGCACCAGAATTAGATGAAGAATCAGAAGAAGGTGAAGAGGCAACAGAAGAATCTTCAGAAGCAGCATCAGATGCTGGGTCTTCAGCGGATGACTCTTCAGATAACAGTGGTGATCAGTAATGAAATGTTTTATTGGTCTTGGTAATCCAGGAGATCAGTATAATAATACAAAACATAATTTTGGATACTGGGTTATTGATAGCTATTTGAAAAAGAACAATTTGCAGTTTAAACTTGGAAAAGGTGATTTTGTTTTCTCTAAAACAGACAAAAAAATATTAGCAAAGACAACAACCTTTATGAACAATAGCGGACTTGCAGTTAAAGATATAATGCAGTCTTTTTCCGTTAATAAAGAAGATGTTGTAGTAGTATATGATGATATTGATTTGCCATTAGGAACAATTCGTTTTAAATCAGGAGGAAGCAGCGGAGGACATAGAGGTTTGGATTCAATTATATATAATCTTCAATCAGAAGACTTTATTAAATTGAAAATAGGAATTGCAACAAATGAAAACATGCGTCCATCAGAATCATATGTGCTTAAACCTTTTCCAATTAAATATAATGCTGAGATTGTTCAAGTAATTGATAATGCATGTGAAGGAATGAATTATTTAGCTAATAATTCAATTAATGAAACAATGAATAGGTTTAATAGAAAAATTAAGGGAGAAAAATAAGAATGGAAGGATTACAAAATTATTTACCATTGTTTGGTATACTAGCGCTTTTATTTGTTTTTTATAAAAATGCATGGGTTTCAAAACAGGAGCCCGGTAATGAAAAAATGCAAACTATTGCATCTAATATATCTAAAGGTGCAATGGCATTTTTAAAAGCAGAGTATAAAGTTTTAGCGGTTTTTGTAGTTGCGGTTGCAGTGCTTTTAGCTTTTAAAGGAGCTAATGAAACAGAAACTAAAACTATGCCAGCTATTAATGCAACTTGTTTAGATAATGGCAAAGAAGCTGTTGGTGTAGAGGGTGAGTCTAATTATAAAGCTGCTATTGCTCCATCCCCAGTTGAAAATTGGGTTGAATCTGAGGATATTGATGGCGAAAAATGTAAAGCTATGGGTAATACTACTTATTCTGCTGCTGTTTCTGAATCAACTTTAGAAGAGCCTACAAGTCATTGGATGGTTGCAATATCATTTATAGTAGGTGCAATTTGCTCAGGATTAGCTGGTTTTATTGGAATGATGGTTGCAACAAAAGCAAATGTAAGAACAACTAATGCTGCACAGCAATCATTAGGAAAGGGGCTTGAAGTTGCTTTCTCAGGTGGCTCTGTAATGGGGCTAGGTGTTGTTGGTCTTGGTGTTCTTGGACTATCCTCTTTATTTTTATTTTATAATAGTCAATTTAATGTAGATGGTGCTGGAATGGATAGAGTGCTATCTATCCTTGCAGGATTCTCACTTGGAGCATCATCAATTGCACTTTTTGCAAGAGTCGGTGGTGGAATTTATACGAAAGCTGCAGATGTAGGTGCAGATTTAGTTGGTAAGGTTGAAGCTGGAATTCCAGAAGACCATCCTTTAAACCCTGCAACAATTGCAGATAATGTTGGAGATAATGTTGGAGATGTGGCTGGTATGGGGGCTGATCTTTTTGAGTCATATGTTGGATCTATTATTGCTACAATGGTTCTTGGTGCAGTATTCATTGGTATAATGCCAGAAGGATATGAAACCTCTGCAGTATTATTACCTTTATATTTAGCAGCAACAGGAATTGTAATGTCAATATTGGGAACTTTTTTCGTTAAGGTTAAAGAAGGTGGTAGTCCACATAAAGCATTAAATTTAGGAGAATTTTTATCTGCTGGTTTAATGGTTGTAGCATCCTATTTTATCATTACATGTTGTTTACCTGCAGAATGGGGTATATTATGTTTGGAAACTTTGAAAGATGGAACAACAAAAACAGCCCCATATACTGCAATGGGTGTTTTTTGGGCAACAATTGCTGGCCTTATTGCTGGTTTAGGAGTAGGCAAGATTACAGAATATTATACAGGAACCGGAACAAAGCCAGTATCTGAAATTGTAAAACAATCAGAAACAGGCTCAGCTACTAATATTATATCTGGTTTAGGAGTAGGTATGATGTCAACGGCAATTCCAATTATATTAATTACAATCGCTATGATAGTTGCGCATTACTTTGCAGGATTATATGGTATTGCAATTGCAGCCGTAGGAATGCTTGCGAATACGGGTATTCAATTAGCAGTTGATGCGTATGGACCAATATCTGATAATGCTGGTGGGATTGCTGAGATGGCAGAATTGCCATCTGAAGTAAGAGAGCGTACAGATAAATTAGATGCTGTTGGTAATACTACAGCAGCAATTGGAAAGGGTTTTGCAATTGCATCTGCAGCACTAACTGCGCTTGCGCTATTTGCAGCATATATGAAATCTGCAAATATAGACAGTATTGATATTTCTAATCCTCTTGTTATGGGAGGCTTGTTGCTTGGAGGTATGTTGCCATTTGTTTTTTCTGCTCTTTCAATGAATGCGGTTGGTAGAGCTGCAATGGATATGATTAAAGAAGTAAGAAGACAGTTTGCTGATATTCCCGAGTTAAAAGCAGCATTAGAGGTGATGAAAAAAAATAATGCAGATATGAGTAATGCTTCTGATGAGGATAAAGCAATATTTAATGCTGCAGATGGTAAGGCTGAATATGATAAATGTGTTGATATATCAACAAAAGCATCAATAAGAGAAATGGTCATGCCAGGTTTGTTAGCTATTATAGTTCCTGTTGCTATTGGATTTGGTGGTGGAGCAGAAATGCTTGGAGGTTTAATTGCAGGAGTTACAGTTACAGGGGTATTAATGGCTATTTTTCAATCAAATTCAGGTGGTGCATGGGATAATGCTAAAAAAATGATTGAAGAGCAGGGCGGTAAAGGTACAGATGCCCATAAGGCTGCTGTAGTTGGAGATACAGTAGGAGATCCATTTAAAGATACTTCAGGGCCATCTCTAAATATTTTAATTAAATTAATTTCTGTTGTAGCGCTTGTTATTGCTACATCGATAGCAGTACCAGTATAAAGGAGAGTAAATGAAATATTATGAAATATTATATATTGTTCATCCTGCGTTAGAGGGCGGACATTTCCAAGATATTGTTAAATCGGTTAATGATTTGATTGAAAAGAATCAAGGGAAGATAGAATCAAATAATGATTGGGGCAAAAAAAAGTTGGCGTATCCTATAGAGAAACAAAAATATGGAACTTATAATTTAGTTCAGTTTACTTCTAAGGGCTTAGATAACTCTCTAATATTGAAAGATTTAGAGCATAACCCAAATATACTTGCTTATCTTCTTTCAAATATTGATAAATCAGATATTATATTAGAAAAAGAAGCTCCGGCAGAGGAAGCTCCAGCAGAGGAAGCTCCAGCAGAGGA
>CEPK01162177.1_pt1 | contig 16314 bp, 25 predicted proteins | sample 356231 | NCBI WGS metagenome assembly CEPK01 (sample SAMEA2620259, study PRJEB7988) | marine metagenome | biome: marine biome (ENVO:00000447); feature: deep chlorophyll maximum layer (ENVO:xxxxxxxx); material: "saline water (ENVO:00002010), including plankton (ENVO:xxxxxxxx)" | depth 80 m
GATTAGTAACACTATTGCCTGGTAGATTTTGGATTCCCATATTGGTTACACTTCCACTACTGTTAGCTACGGGAGCTGCTGTAGAGCTGGTCTGTGCTACAGCACTCCCTCCATATAGAAGAGCTACTGCGCAAATACTGAGGTAGTTTCTGTAACGCTTTCTATATTTGTTGTTCTGTTTATTGTTGTCATGTTGGATAGACCTGGCCCTCGATACGTCTCTACGTATTGGAAGGGCTGAGAGGTATTCGTGATTGTCACGTTTGGTTTTGTAGAAAGGTCTAAACCAGTCCATGATTGTGATTGTCCATTGATAGTTCCAGTTACATTGCTACTGTCAGGTGAAATTGTTGATCCACTTATCGTTAAGTTAGATCCGTTAATTGAATATTGATGGCCTGTATTGTAATCGTGAGAGACAATACTTTCTGTCACTACTGATGTAGTTCTCGTGGTGGATTGCATAGTCCCTTGAGTGAAATTTGGAACTACGGGTACACTATAAGCAGGAGAACTTATAAGTAATAACAGTGGCAGAAGCCGCTTCATCACTTAATAGTTAAAGCACTCTCCATGCTGCCAATTGCCGAAGTCCCAGCACCTCCGGCTGTTATGGTCATGATACCCTGGCTGGTAATAGTTGCTGCCAAAGTATCTTTTGTACCTGCGGCAGTGGAAGTTACATCACTAAAATTGCCCACTGCGCCTACCGCTGGAGCTGAAGTAGGGACTGCATCCGCCTGAGTATAACTTTGGGAATACGAGAAGGCGGCTCCTGGGTTATCTTGTGTGACAGCAATCGTTCCAGGCGAATAAACGCCACTCGTAATTGTCCCTGCCGAGACGGTGTTCGCAGTTGTGCCATCAGTTGTGTCTACATTTAGGCCAGAAGCTGAAAAACTCGACCCGATTCTTTGGGCCTGTGTTGCTGCCGCATTAACTGTGAGCTGGGTGCTCGTTGTTATAGCGTGGTGAATATCTGCCTGAGCAGGAGCTGCTAGGAATAAAAGGAAAAGTAATCTCTTCATGCGTCTTTAGTTGGTGGTGTTGCAGGAGGTTGGACTATCTGTTGAATCTCTCCTCCATCAGGAGACTGTAGTTTAATAGGAGTTTGAACACGGATGATTTGCTCACCAGCACCAGCTTGATTAGCAGCCATCATCTTCTGCATATCTTCCTTGCTTATACCACCACCACCTTTTTTAGATGCGGCCTGAACGCCAAAGGTAGTGAGAGTCGATGTAAAAATACTTGCAATAAAGGTCGGGTCGAAGGTCTGCTTAGGGAAACCAGGTAAATCTATGTATGCCAATGTGAGACAGAAGCCTGACCACACTACGATTCCTAATCTGACCGCTACTCCAATGATTGCTATTTGTTCTTCTTTATCAGGAGTCATCTCCTGAAGTTTATTCATTACACCTTTTTTCTTTTCTTCCTTCTTGTCTGAAGGAGGGACGGTCTGTTGGTCTGCCATAAATAAAAAGAAACATAAGCTAACATTAGCGTTAAACTAAAGAAAATACATTTAACGCTATGTGTTCAGCTGGTGCAGCTCAAGCTGGAGAATATACAGGATCATATTCCAACAGATCTCTTGGTCCTGATGGGACTCATGGTTATTGGAAAGAAGGTGATGTTGTAAACACTGGTGGATTCGATGGAAAAGATATGATTTTTACAGGTGGTTCATGGATTCCTAAACTATGACTGAAGTATGGGCTGCTCTTATTGGTGTTGCTGCTACAACTGTGGTCGTTGCCATAAGTAATAACAGCTCACGGAAAGAGAGAGATATCCGTGAACTGTTTCATAGAGTTAATGCACTTGAGAAACAAGTGGCGACACTAAAACCTAGAAGGTTCCCATAACTTTACTTCTCCTGTTACATGGTCATACTCTCCATCTCTAAGGATGCGAGTTAAACGTGCAGTTAATACAGCATCAGCATAAGTTTTCTTCTTCTTAACATAGGCAGCGTGAACCTTAGCCCACATTTCTTCAAGGGTTTCAGAATCACCTAATAGTTTTCCTGCTGTTACTGGCCCCACTCCTACTAATCCTTCTACATTATCTGTCTTGTCACCACTCAAAGTTTGAATCATCCAGTGTCTATCAGCTTTCTTACGAGTAACTAATTCAAGATCATCATTAGCCAAGAGGGTACAAGGTACACCTCGCATGTCCTTATCAGGTGAAACAATTACTGGATCATCGTACTTCTGTCCTGTTGCAAGCAGCCCCATAACATCATCACCTTCCAAGCCATCGAAACTAATGGAGTGAAATTCTTTTGCGACTCTCTCTCTTATATTCTTAAGGCCAAGAGGCTTACGTTTACCTAGTCGATTAGCTTTGTAGTCTTGATAGATTCCATGTCTGAAGGTGGGATAATCAGAGAAGCACATGATTGCTTGACCTGGGCTGATGATCTGATACTGAGCAACACGATCTTCAATCAGTTGCATTGCATCACGTTCATCTAAGTGAAGAGTATGAAGGTGTTCATCCCATCTGACATCACATTCACATGCACAACAGGAGGAATAAATCAGCCAGTCAGCATCAATTAATAAAGTCATAGTGCGAATAGAGGTAGTTTTAATCGACCTGTTTGCTGGTCGTAGAGCAGCTTATCCATAGGGCCAGTAACCCCACTAAAGCGATTTTTTAATAGGCGCAACTGGAGTTCTGATCTCTCAGCTGGGTCGCCTTGTTGGTTTCTTTCAGCAGCTAGAACCAAGTCAGATAACTGAGCCACGGAATGTGATGAGCGCAGGTGGGAGAGAGAAACCTGAGTTCCTTCTTCATGTCCTTTGCCTTCAGGTCGTCTCAAGTGTGAGACAACTATGAGTCCAACGCCTGTATTTTCTACTACTTGTCGCAGCTTGGTACAGGTAACATCAAGTGCTCGTCTCTCATCTAGATCACTGATACCAGAAATAACTATGGTCAAGTGGTCAAGGATGACAACATCAACACCTTCAGCTGTAGCTAGATATTGAATCTGTTCAACTAAACGATCAGGATCTATTGAACCAAAGTGGTCATATAAAAAGAGACGACCAGTACCAAGCAATCGGTCAAAGGCCATCTTTAATTCTTCATCTTCAGCAAGGTTATCCTCAAAGTGAAGAGGTCTTGATAACTCAACTCCGATTATTCCTTGCAGTGTTCTTTGAATACTTTCTTCGAGTGCTATGTACCCCACTTTCATTTGATTCCTTAGAAAGTGATGAGCTAATTCTCTGCACATGGAACTCTTACCTGTTCCTGATCCTGCGCAGACAGTTACCATCTCACCCTTGCGGTATCCTTTCGTTGCATCGTTCAACTTAGGCCAAGGGTATTCACAAACTGAGGCAGCCCCTGGTTTTATCAGTGCCTCCCACTGGTCAGCGGCTTGTATGATTGAATCAGGTCTTGCAGGTGTTGCTTTCCAAAGCAAGTCCCTAAGGTCATCCCCCTCTCCTGCGAGGAGCATTTCATTAGCATCTTTTCTTGGTAATCGACAGATAGCTGCTTTACCAAGAGGTAAGACTTCAAGTGCTTTCTCGGCAGCAGCCATGCCAGGCTCATCCGAATCCAAGCAAAGAACAATCCGAACAAATGTGTTTAACCATTTCTGTACTTCAGGAGTGGATAAATACTTTTTAACTGATTGCGCTCCGTTTGGCAGTGACACAACAGGGAACTTGTTACCTTGTACTTGAGAGACTGACATTGCATCTATCTCTCCTTCAGTAATAACAACAAAAGTATTACCTTGGTTTGTCTGTCTCCATGTGTGCTGAGAGAAGAGCATCATCTTGCTGGTATCACCTAGCCAAATGAATTTCTTATCTTTAAATCTCACATGTTGAGCACATGGTCTGCCTAAATGATCGAAGTAATTAGCAACTTGAACAGGTTGATTGTGATACTCAGCTATGCCATAGGGAAAACGACAAACAGTTTCTTCTGTGATGCCACGCTTCTTTAGTGCAGCTGGTTTGATGAACTTGATTAGTGGTGATGTCTGTCTTGGTGGTGATGCTGTTGTCATTGGTCTTGGTTTTTTTTCTTTTGATGGTTGGTATTGGTAGTCGCATCCAAAGCAATGAGCATGTCCGTCATCAAAGACTGCAAGGTTATCCTTACTGCCACATTCAGGGCAAGGCTCATGCCTTAGGTACTTGCTTTTGCTTTTCATTTTTCTCCCAGTGTTTAATGAGGAGTTCTAGTTCCTTGATTCTTTTGGTTGCATAGTCAATGCGTTCAGTAACGTTCATCTCTTCTCCAAGGTTTAGGCTCGTGACTATCAATCACAAGGCACTTCCATTCAGGATGTTCTGCCTTCACTTTCTCAACTGCCTTAGTAGCTGTTGATGCACGTTGGAAAACGAGACTAGATTTATTATCTTTATCAGGGTCGATGACCTTGATAGTAAACACTTTGATTTGATTAGCAGATAGGAAATGACTTTCCTCTTCTGCTATTACTCGTTGTCTTTTAGTCATACCAAGATGAGGGGATAGTGCCGCTAGACCATTTAAATCCATGTCTTGTAGCCCATTGGCCATAAGTAATAGATCGTTTGGCTCGACTGATCTTGTCCTTTGCGTTTTGAAAACACAAACGAATATCTAAATCAGGGTGTTGCTTCTGAACAGCAAGCATCTTGCGTCTGTCCTGAGGGGAAAAGAATCCTTTCGTCTCTACGACAACACCATTTTCAAGAATAAAATCTGGGCGATAGACTGCCTCAATAATGTAAGGCAAGGTCATATCTTCATAGGTAAACCCAACTTTATTTTGAGTGAGAGCCGCTGCTACACGACTCTCGAATTTACTTCTGTACTTAGAACTCGTCCCCTGATGAGACTGCTGGTGCTGCACATGCGACTGGTTCCTCCGCTTGTGTCTCGAACCCGTAGCTCGTTGCGCTTTTTGAGTATTCGACATGCTTATGAATGATGGCAGCTTCAGGTTGGATCTTGATACCAACTCCAAAGTTTCCTGAGTAACCAGAACAACGTAAAAAGACTTGGCCTTCTGTACCTGGCCCCATCTTATTCACTGCTTGCTTCTCTTCCTCAGTCATCGGTTGACCTTGAGCATTCTGTAGAACAGGAGGTCTGTTAGTCCATTGCTTTCCTTGCTGGTTAATACCTCCGACTTTCATCTTGGTCTTAACTGCAAAAACTGGCTTACCATCACGCTCTTCATATGACCATGGTAGAGCTGCAAGTTTGAACTTCTTATCAGGTTCAGCTGCTTTGAGTTGAGCTTTCCATCTATCTAACAGTCCAGTTAATTGCTCTTCAATTTGTGTTGCCTTATCAGCTGGGATTAGGCATGTAACTTTCCATACCCCTGGCGTTTCAAATTTAGTATCTGCCTCAACTAACCAGGCAAATTCAAATTCGCATCGAGGTGTTGTGACGTTTAGGATTTCTGATTTAATCATGTGATGAAATAGGTTGATGATTTTGTGATTGTTGGATCTAACTCACCGAGTTCAGGCTCAGGAGGTAGATCCTTTTTGTCTTGGATTTGTGATTCGAGCCTTGATTTAATTTGTGATAGCCAGTCTGTTGAATACAGATCAGCAAAGCTATGCCTAACAGAATCCCTTAGCTTGCTCATGCTTGCAGGATCGGTGGCAAAGCAATCATGTACACCTCCTATGTTTATGGTGGGTTCTCTCTTTCTAGCATGGACAATTGCCATTGAGTAGTGAGATGAATCAAAACTGTGAAGGATATTTGCAGTCAAACCATTTGCCATCCGAGTCTTGTCTAGGCCTACGGTTTCAACTTCTGTCCGTATATCAAGAGAGACATCTGAGAGATATCTAAGACGAATCCTAGATTCTCTTTGATTTTGGTAGCGCTGTTCTACGAGTAACCCACTAGGGGATCTCCATTGCAGCGGCTTGTTCTCTTTACCAGCTCTTAGACCTATAGCTTTGAAATAATTCATAGCATTTACAGCTGGTGCAATTACCTTGACTGATTCCTTATGCAAGATGTTTGCCATGAAGTGCATGGTTGTCATGCATCCCTTCTGAACAGTCCATGATCCATTCCCATACATATCCTTAGCCCTCTTCTGTGCCCAGTCATAAGCGTAGTAATAGAACGCTGTTCGACTGGCTGCATAGGGCGTGGTCATTACGCAAGGCTTGGCTAGTGACCGATCAGGTTGCAGCATCAGCCACTTCCTAGCTCGTTCATCAGTGCAATCTCTTAGATGTTCATTGACTTTGGTAATGACAGTCGCATAGATATCTTGAGGTCTATCACTTGGATAAAGATTAACTTCAGATGCAAGTGATTTGCTCCTTAATATTGCTGCGAAATGTTGGATACCTGAGCACGTGCAGTCCAGCATTATGGGCAGGGCACATTCATACTCCCATCCATGTCTTTGGAAGTTGGAATACTCACGACAAAAAGCTAAGAAACTCCAAGGTTTATCAGCTCTCATCCAGAACTCAGCATTAATCCAAGGATCATTCCCAGCTCCACAGATGAGCTGTTCTCTTTCCTTTACCCAGTCAATGCGAGTCTGCCAGTCTGACTTAAGACCATAGAGATTAGCTCCATGTATTCTTAGCCAGTCAACATGACTTTCTTCAGTGATCGGCTTTGCATTTGCAAATAGAAGCAACGACCTAGATACATCATTGCCTTGTGGATTTAGATAGGGAGGTCGGTAATAAAATCTCCCTCGGAAATCCATAGAGGTAGGAAAGAATATCTCTTCCTCCTCTTGGAACCTACGAGCAACCCAAAGAATCTTTGCGTTTGCTATGCGTGTGTTCCTAGTTCGATCATTCTTTTCATGGAGAATCTTTGCAGTCTTTCTCCACTTGAGTACACCTAAGTCTTCCTCATCCAAGTGTTTAGGGTAAGGAGGAATAGGCCATCCATCTCTAGGTAAGAGGCAGCCAACTTCTATGTTGTTGTCATAGGCATGTGTTACCTGTTCCAACATCCATGTGTTTACTTTCCAAGCAACAGACTGATGTATGTTTGCTGCCTTATAGAAAAGTTCATCACCATTTGAGTCGGCTTTAATGATCTCGTTATTACTCTTGAATAATTTCAAGGGTGTCTTTGTGTAATAACCTCCGTTACTTGGTGAAGACCAAGGCTTAGGAGGTATCACCATAGGCAAGTAGTTAGGTGTCATTAACTCTTGCTGTTCTTTAACCTCATTGATCCATGCCATGCACTCATCAGTTGCTTTAACAACACGCTGCTTTTTGTGAGGTAGATCTTCTCTAACTATTTGAATGAGTCCAGTCTCTTTAGCGATGAGATTGACTAGGAATAAACCTGATGCAATCTTCTCTCTTGAAGTCCAGATCTCTGTTTGCTGCATCCTTCTGATGGCAGCCATCTTATGAGCCTGACGACTACGACCCTTCTTAAACCTGAATAACTCTTGAGTAGTAGCTCTATCCAACATCGTTTCAATCCATAGCTTGTCAGCTACATCCATTGAAATACTGTGAAGAGTGGGACAAGCAGATAGAGAATCTATTACAGTTCTTATGCTTGCTGCTGCTACCTGCTGAGGTGGCAAGTGGGTGATGGGTAGTAGTTGGGCAAAGCTAACACCTGCTTTGCCTGACTCAATCCTTTTTCTTACTGCCCTTAGGTGGACAACGATTTGGTCTACACCATAGGCAGATAAAGCCTCTCCCCATTTAGAGAGAGACTCCATCTTTTTCTTTTGCTGGTTGTGTGTGATGAGTCGAACTCTGTCGCACCCCAGCGTTAGCATCTCTCTTTCGAGTGCTAATTGCTTGGCAAGTTTGTTCATCTGAATACCAGAGTCTTTCTCTGAACTCAAGATTCAATTCACTTGCTCCCAGAAATTCATCTTGTCCTCGTAGTTATTTTCAAACCACTCAGTCAGGATTCTTCTGGCGAGGTCAGCTTTAGTTACTCCCTGTTCTTCAGCTAGATAGTTAAGCCTAGTCATTAGCTGTTGAGGTAAGACAACTTGAAGCTTGTTTTCTTTTGCATCTGCTATTGGTTTGTTTACCAACTCATCTGCTAGTGCAGCTTCATTCATAATGTTTTACCTCTAAAGAAAAACTTTTTAAGAACTGGTTCGATCAAGACATTTGAAACTATTGGATCAGGAAATTCATCCTTTAATAGTTTCTCAAATTCTTTTTCTAATAGTTCTTTCTCTGTTGGAGCTGGCTCAGGTGGATCAGGCAACATCATCCAATGAGTTGCATCATTAGGTGGATAGCTCCAATGTCCTTGCATAAATCCAAGAACCTGCACGTAATAAAGAACGTGACCATTCCTATTAGAGTGAGCCTCGTTAGGTTTCTTATCAGTCAGTAAATAGAACTGATCTAATTGTTCAATCATCTCTTTGTGGTGGGTTTTCTAATAAGTAAGAACCAAACTCACAACAAACAATGATCTGTTGTGAGCTGGGTTCTGTCTTGAAGTAAGAGCGATGCCAGTTACGGTATAACTCATAGAGTTTTTTATCTCTAGTGAATTTGCTAGAGATGTACTCTTCATTCTTCATAGTCGTTAAACAACCAGTCATCTTGACGTTTGCCTTTGATTCCTGCGATGAGGTCATGTGCAGATAGTCTGCACTCTTCCACAATATGCTGAGGTAACTCTGCTCGCAATCTTTCTACAATCTTTGACATCTTCTCACGTGTCTCAGGGCTGCGACTAGTTTCCATGCGTGACCAGCACTCAACTAGCAAAGCCTTGTTACTTTCGAGAACATGTTGATGGTGTTTCATTGCTCCCATTGTTTCTCCATGTTTAAACGTCTTTGAATAAGAGTCTCACCTATTGGTGAGTTCTTGATCCCATTGGATAAGGAAGAAAAAACCCAGCACCCCGCTAATAAAGCGAGGGCCGAGTAAATAAGTAAACGATTCATTTGTTAGTAGGTACAAGAGATAGAACTTCTTGCTTAGCTTGGCCAAAGAATTTAATCAATTCGGCCCAGTATTGAGGGCAGTCAATCATATAAAGATTGTGCCACTCATCAGCATGTAAAGCCCAGCGATTAGCCCAGTCTCTTTGATAGGTAGCCCAGCTGATTAGCTCGCTATCTCTATCTTCAAGAGCTTTCTTTAGTTCCCTGTTTTCTTCTAGCAATTGAGCGTTTGTTTTTCTTGTCATTTGATGTTCCTTTGTGGTGGGTTGGTAGGCTTCAAGGTTGCAACTTCCATTAGACCTAAAAGGAATTGCATGAGATCACCCATGCTGGAGTTTTAAAGTTCGTACGCTTGAAGCCAGTGAGGGATTGAGTCCCTCAGTCTGCCCAATAGTCAGGGCAGAGAGAGAAAGTCATAGACTGTCATAAATTCTTTGTGGGCAATTAGTCCACGTTCTTTTTATGACCGTCCATCCAAGTTCTAATAAAACTGGGATAAGTTTTGGATCATCAATGTAAGTTGAATAATTCATTAGTTTTTAACTATGTTGATAGGCTTTGACTTATCAAGTTTTAAATCTTCTAAGTCTTTCTTTGTTATTACTTCCTTCATATTAGAAGTAACATCATCAACAGAATTAATCTCTTTGAGATCTACTTCCTTGGAAGAATCTCCAAAAGCAAAAACTACTGAAGGCATAATTAATTTCCTATGTGGTGGGTTAGTCCCTCAGTTAAGAGGGAAGAGCTAGGTCAGGGTTTGCACCTGACCCCCCGCTTTTACGGATTAGCTAATAGGAGATTATAAGACGCATAATTGAACATTCTTCTTTTAAATTCTTTTTGTTCTTTGTTCCATTCAGGCAAATGATTCAGAACATGACTCCAAGAATCTCTAAATGTTTTCTTACATGCCTTGCACCTAACAATGGGAACCATCTCCCCAAATTCTTTATCCTTTGCTTGATATTTAACCATGCAAAGCTCAAACATATGGGGATCTTTTCCATTGAAAAATGCTTTTCCTTCTCCCATTTCAGGAAGTTTCAAGCCGTGGTAACAGGGAACATTGATTAATAATCCTGTGTCATGCCTTAATTGGATTAGACCTGGATGTTCTTCTGTTCCCTTGTATTCGTATGGTTCCCTAATGTTTTCATCTTCAGGATCTACATAGTCATGTAGTGGTGCAGACCTGTCGTAGTCGTCATAGCTGCCAACCTGCAAATGATCTTCATCAGGGAAAGGCAAACGAAACCACATATTCTTGAAACTGTCTTCATAGTCAACCTTGAAGCGATCTTCAAAGCGTAAGTAGTAGCAACTTTCACAGGTTCCAATTTTGATTTGTTCCCCTGTGCTCTTTAATCGTGCATACTCTCCCATGATTGTCTCCTAGTGGTGGGTAGTATCGGAGAATATTCCCCCGATACTTCTATGATAGTCCATTCAGATTCTTTTGACAATGGGCGACTAAAAAGAAACATTCAAAGAGCAGTCCCTGACTATCAATATTCATCACAGATTGAAGGGGGTGGCCCCTGTGTAATTAATTAAGGATAGGCATGGGGGGTGCAGCCTCATTCCCTAATAGCGTATAAGCCCCTCAGATTTTTTCGGTAAAAATCTAAGAATTATCTTAGATAGGGCGGTGGGATATCTCTCTTCATATATGGACAGACAGTGAGGGACTGTTATCTTTCGTTTATTGATGCTCTAATTACTCCCCATCACCCGTTAGAGTATCAAAGAAGGGAGTTCTCCTGTGGTGGGTAGGGCTCCCGCACCAATTGCATAAGGATTATGAAATCGACAGATGTATTAGCGGATGTACATGAGTTATTAGCACAATGGTGCTTAGAGAAATTGAAGGAAGGGAATGTAAATGCAGCAGATCTGAATATTATTAGGCAGTTTCTGAAAGATAATCAGATCAGTGCGCAACCAGTAGAGGAAACAAGCTTTGGGGAGTTGGCTAAAGCATTACCTGAGATAGAAAATGTAGTGCAGTTACAGAAGAAGAGAGCATAAATGAAAGGAAAGTGGGAACCATTACCTGAACCCTTCAGTAATGACTTCAGATATTTCCTGGTAGTGGTGTGGAAACACCTTCAATTACCAAAACCAACACCAATACAGTTGGATATTGCAGAATATATGCAGGATGGGCCTAAAAGAAGGATCATTGAAGCGTTTAGAGGAGTAGGAAAGAGCTGGATGGCAGCAGCTTATGTACTTTGGCTGCTAAGAAACGATCCACAGAAGAAAATTATGGTGGTGTCGGCTAGTAAAACAAGGGCTGATGACTTTGCACAGTTCTGTTTAAGGTTAATTAGAGAGATGAATATACTGAAATGCTTAGATCCTGATAGAGATGAGCAAAGAAGTGCAAGTAATAGGTTTGATGTAAGACCATCTATCCCAGATCAGAGTCCTTCTGTGAAATCAGTGGGTATTTTTGGGCAATTAACTGGATCTAGGGCAGATTTAATACTTGCTGATGACGTTGAGGTTCCTAATACTGCTTGGACAGTAGGAATGAGAGAGAAATTATTACACTCAGTCGGAGAATTTAATGCAATCTTGAAACCTGGTGGGGAGATTATGTTCTTAGGAACGCCCCAAACAGAAGAAAGTATCTATAACAAGCTGAGAACTAAAAGTTATCAATGTCGTATTTGGCCTTCACGTTATCCAAAAAATCCCGATAAATATGGAGATGCTCTCGCTCCAGTAATCCTGGATAGATGCGTCGATAGAAAGAATATGCCGACAGATCCTGATCGCTTTTCGGAGATGGACCTAGTTGAGAGAGAAGCCAGTTACGGACGATCACAATTTACCCTCCAGTTTCAACTTGATACTACTCTTTCTGACCTACAAAGATTCCCTCTTCGCTTAAGTGATTTAATTGTGATGGAGGTAGATCAGAATGCACCAGAGAAATTGGTCTGGTCTTCTGGTGCTGAATACAGAATTAATGATTTACCGACTGTCGGCTTTAGTGGAGATTATTACCACCGACCTGCTTTTATTCATGGTGATTGGATTGAGTTTCAAGGATGCGTAATGTTTGTTGACCCTTCAGGTCGAGGTATGGATGAAACTGCTTATGCAATAGTCGCTCAATTAAATGGAAATTTATTTGTATTAGAGGTCGGTGCTTTTAGAGAAGGTTATACAGAGCCAGTTTTAGAAGGTCTAGCCCAAGCAGCAAAACGACAGAAAGTAAAACTGATTCTTCTTGAAGACCAGTTTGGACAAGGAATGTTACAAAGTTTGCTCCAGCCTTATTTGAGAAATATTTATCCATGCACTATTGAACCAGTTAGAAGCAATATGCAAAAGGAAAGAAGAATAATCAATGCTCTTGAACCAGTTTTAAATCAACATAGATTAATAATTAATAGATCAGTCGTAGAAAAAGATTCACAACCTAGAGATGATGATCCCATAGAAACAGCCTTGGCATATCAGCTGTTTCACCAGATGACACACTTAACTGTCGATAAGAATTGTTTACAACATGATGATAGATTAGACGCATTAGCTGGTGCTATTGAATACTGGAATGAGTCTCTTGCTATAGATGAGAATAGAGCTATTAAAGAACGTGAAGCAGAACTCTGGGATCTTGAATTGGCTGCGCACAAGGGAGATATTGAAGGGGCTCTCGACGCAAAAGTACTTGGGATTCCTCTTGCATCGCTCCCACAAAGTCGAGGAAAAGAAATCTGGATGCCTGATAGAGAAAAAGTCGGACGTTAAAATTAAAAGGCCAAGAGCTTTTGTTATTCGTATCCCTGGTGTTTTTATGGGGATGTCGTCTGAATATTGTGGAGGATTTCAAACTGTGGTGATGGCAGCAACCATGGATCAAGCATGGGAAGTTGCTACTGACACAGATGAATGGGAGCTACTAGATTTTGAAGTATCTAAAGTTATGATATTTCCTAAAGATCCTACACAGTTATGAATGATGATGAAATGCTTTGGCCTCCGATAGATGAAATGCTCATCCGTCGTTTGAAAGAAATTTATCCAGATAAATGTCCTTCTATTGAAACTCCTGATAGAGAGATATGGAGATACTTAGGTCAAGTTGAATTGGTAAGAATGCTCGAATCCGTCTACACTGAACAAAACAAGCTTAACGAGGATTGATTATGTGCGGAAGCGGAGGCGGAGGCGGAGGAAGTAATGCAGCAAGCCTTGCTCTCCAAAGACAATCTCTAGCTTTATCTAGGGAACAATTTGAAGAAAGTAAAAGGCAATGGGGGAAGCAGATGGAATGGCAGAAACAAAAATCGGATGAACAGAAAAGAGCTGCTGAAGCTAGACCAGGTAAAGGCCCCGTTAGAACTGCTGATTATGCAGCGCCTGCTTTAGGTGATCGTTCTGGTTTAGGTTTTGGAAAAGATAGACTGAAAAGACAGGTTCAAGGTACAGGTCTAGGTATCACTTAAATCATGGAATTAAACATCACCACTAATGTTGATGCTCAACCAGGCAAATCACCTTCTAAAGCAAAGGAAGGTACTGTTGCTTCTCGGTATGAACAATTAAAAACTAATCGCAATCCGTATGAAGATCGAGCTGTTGATTCAGCAAAAGTAACAATTCCTTCTCTCTTTACCAATGAAGTACATGGAGATCAAGGTCGTTTAAAAACTCCATATCAATCAACAGGAGCTAGAGGTTTATTACATTTAGCCAATAAGCTTGGGTTAAGTTTATTCCCACCTAATACTCCTTTCTTTAAATTAGAAATAGATAATCTTGCTCTGAATGTAGAAGAAGCTGGCCCAGAAATAAAGACTGAACTTGATACTGCATTGGTCAAAGTTGAACAAGCAGTAATGACAATGCTTGAAACTATGTCAGCTAGAGCTTCTCTCCATGAAGCTTTTAAACAGTTACTAGTTTCTGGAAATGTATTACTTTATGTAAACCCAGAAGGAATACGAGTTATTCATCTTCAGAACTATTGTGTCCAACGTGATCCGATGGGTAAGATCACAGAGATTATTGTCGAAGAAGAAGTATATCCAGAAGCCTTACCTAAAGGATTTCTCGCAGATAAATTAGAAGATGATAAAACTACTGGGCCTGTAAAGAAAACAGTTAAGGTTTATACCTGCGTTAAGTTTGATAAAGGAGTCGCTACTTGGTATCAGGAAGCTAAAGGAGAAGAAGTTCCAAATACATATGGTATGTGTCCAGAAGGATGTAGTCCTTGGATTTGTCTCAGATTTAATCGACTCTCAGATGAAGAATATGGACGTTCATTTATTGAACAGTTCTATGGTGATTTACTTTCTCTTGAGTCGTTATATCAAAGTGTTCTTGAAGGTAGTGCAGCCGCTGCAAAGATTCTCTTTTTAGTTAATCCAAATGGAACTACTAGACCAAGAACAATCGCTAATGCCGCAAATGGTTCAATAATTCAGGGGAATGCGGCTGATGTCACTGTCATTCAAAGTCAGAAAGCTCAAGATCTAGGAATAGCTCAACAAACAATTGAAAGAATTGAAGGCAGATTACAGTTTGCTTTCTTACTTAACACAGCAATTCAAAGGCCTGGTGAAAGAGTTACCGCAGAAGAAATTAGATTTATGGCACAGGAACTCGAAGCATCCATTGGAGGATTGTATTCAATACTGACGCAAGAACTACAGCTGCCACTAGTGCATAGACTTATCTACATCTTGCAAAGACAGAAGAAATTACCTAACTTCCCTAATAGCGAACAAACAGGCGAACCATTAGTTAATCCGAAACCTGTTACAGGTTTAGAAGCTATTGGTCGTGGAGATGATCGCAACAAACTTGTTGAGTTTATCTCTATCGCTAACCAAGCTCTTGGCCCTGAGGTCATGGCTCAGTATCTAAACATGGGAGAAGCTTTAAGGCGTTTAGCTGCAAGTGGTTCCATTGATACTACTAATCTAGTCAAGACTCCAGAGCAATTACAACAAGAGCAAATTCAAGCGCAAACTGAACAACAGCAAATGCAGGAACAACAAATGATGTTATCTGCAATGCAGTCAGGCGCAGCTGCGAAAGTAGCTGACAATTACACCAAAGAAGGAGCACCTTATGGCCCCCAGTTCACCGAAGGAGGAGGCACAGCAAACGCCCTCCCCCAACCAGTCCAAGACCCAGGAATCCCCAGCGGCCCCACAGGAGGTCAAGCCCAAGGCCAAGCCGAAGGCTAAAGTTGAGCCTGGTGTAACTCAGGACAACGATCAACATTACACAATTCGCTAGTACCCACCATGCCAGAAGCACTCACTATTAAAGACGCTCCAACACCAGCAGTCGCACCAGAAGAATCAACCGAAACCACAGAAGAATCTGGGCTGCTTGCTGGTAAGTACAAATCGCAGGAGGAGTTGGAGAAAGGTTATCTCGAACTCCAAAAGCAATTAGGAAAAGGAGAACCCGCAGAAGGTTCTGAAATTACTGATTCAGAACCAGAAGAAACTTCTGAACCTTCTAGTGCAACAGAGATTTATGGTGAATATATAGGTAGCAAGTTTGATGAGGCTGGTATTGATTACGAAGGGATGAATACCAGATGGCAAGAATCAGGTCAATTAACAGATGATGATTACAAGGAATTAGGAGACGCAGGTTTTAGCCGTGAGATGGTCGAGGCTTATCTTCAGGGTATTCAATTTAATGCTCAAAGAGATACTGAGTTACAGCAAGGACAAGTTAAAGAGATTCAAGATATGTATGGAGGCGAAGCTGCTTATGGAGAAATGATTGGTTGGGCAGCTGGAGTCTTAACAGATAGTGAAAAAGCTGCCTTTGATATGGCCATCAAAAATCCAAATTATGACATGGTAAAACTTGCTGTAGCTGGGTTACATGCTCGTTATATGGCAGAAGGGAATAAGGAGCCAAAGCTAGTCAGTGGAAGGACTAACAGAAGATCAACTAAAGCTAAGTTTGAATCAATGGCTCAGGTCGTTGCTGCTATGAATGATCCTCTTTATGCTTCAGATCCTGCATTTAGAAAACAAGTGGAAGAGAAACTTTCTAGGTCAAATGTCATTTAAGAGTTATTATTTAGATACCTAGACCTATTGACTGAAACTCTGGCCCGTTGCGACGGATACCCTTAGTGGAAGGAAGTGAGGTCAGGAAACCTTCTTTCTTTTTCTAGGTATTTAATTTATGTCGAACATGACCGTATCCAGGCTGGGCCTGGTTAACAATACGGGTAGTTCTTATGACGCTTTATTTTTAAAGGTCTTCTCTGGTGAGGTATTATCTGCCTTCCGTAAAGCTACCGTATTTGAGTCTCTGCACAATGTGAGGACAATCTCCTCAGGTAAGTCAGCACAATTCCCCATAATTGGACTTAGCTCAACTTCCTATCACAC
>CEPK01060234.1_pt1 | contig 16111 bp, 8 predicted proteins | sample 356231 | NCBI WGS metagenome assembly CEPK01 (sample SAMEA2620259, study PRJEB7988) | marine metagenome | biome: marine biome (ENVO:00000447); feature: deep chlorophyll maximum layer (ENVO:xxxxxxxx); material: "saline water (ENVO:00002010), including plankton (ENVO:xxxxxxxx)" | depth 80 m
ACATCTGATGATGTATTGATACTTTACCATGACAAAACCTACAAGCGTACTGCTGGTGTGGAAGCTAATGTATGGGATCTTCCTTACAAAAGCATAAAAGAATTTGACGTCGGATCATGGAAAAATGAATCCTACAAAGGTGAGCCTATACCTTTGTTTACTGATATTATTGATAGTGTAAATGGACGAATGTTATTAAATGTTGAAATAAAAATGAATGGACACCAGGATGGCTTAACTGAAAATGTCGTTAGGGTACTTGAAGAAAAAGATTTTATTGATAAATGTATTGTAACATCCTTTGATTTTAATGCCATTAATAAAGTCAGAAAAATCAATCCAAATATTGTGGTTGGCTATGTCTTCTCAAAAATGCCTAAAAACATCGATGTTTTTAGCGCTGATGTTGACTTGCTAAGTGTTAAAAATAAAGTGGTAACTCCAGAATTTGTCAAAAGAGCCCATCAATCAGGAAAAGAAGTCCACGTCTGGGGTAAGGTAGATGAAAAAGAAGAAATGAAGCGCCTAAGAAAATTAAAGGTTGATAATATTATAACCGATTACCCGGACAAATGGAGAAAATTTTTAAGCAAATAAAAACCTATAATTTTAACTTATTGTTTTTTACGAAAATATTTATGGTTCTCAATATATTATTCTTTCAAACAATGTATTGCCAGCAAAGTGTAGATGATGATAAGAAAACTATATTTGATTATAGTCTCAAAAAAGTTATGGAAGTAGATGGTAGGCAAGGTATAGCAGCAAGCGGTGAATATTATGTAGTAAGTGGAAGCACAGAACTGTTTCTTTATAATATTCAAGGTGAATTATTGAATCGAAACAATTCACCATTTAAAAAATTATCTGGCGAAGCAAACCATTTTGGTGATATCGCTATTTATAAAGATGAAATCTATACTGGTGTCGAAAATTTTAAAAATGGTCGGGGGGAAAATATTCAAATAGTCGTCTATAACTTAGCAGATTTAAAATTCAAACGTTCTATTCCCTGGAATCCATCTTCAGGTCAGGTAGAGGTATGCGGAATAGCAGTTGATGAAAAAAGAAAATTGATTTGGCTTGCAGATTGGGTTAATGGTAACTATGTTTATAAATATGATCTTATTTCAGGAAAATATGCTGGTCGCCTTAAAATTGATCCGGCACCGGAAAAAATTCAAGGCATAATAGTTTATCAAGATCAGATCATTCTGACATCAGATGATGGTGATGCAGATGAAAATCAGCATGATCATCTTTATTCTATAGATATCCCAGGTTCTAAAAATATAACTGAAAGTAAATTAGTATTCGAAAAATTATTAGATGAATTTGTGATGGCTGGTGAAGTTGAGGGACTTTGTTTAAGCGATAATGATAAAGAATTATCTATACTCATGAATAGAGGTCGCCGTATAATTAATGGGATTCCAATGGAGTTTTATCCTGGGTATGATAGAGAGATTCATGAGGTGTATATTTATAATATTGAAAGGAGTATTAATGCTTATTAAAACAGAAAAGAAGGTCTATTTTATTGGCAACCAGAAAAGAAATAACAAAATAATAAAAATACTTTTTATTTCGATATCAATTTTTATCAATATATCAATATTTAGTTCTTGCGAAACTAATACCCAAACCAGGCAAATAGATGGATTTACAAATGATGCGAATCAGCAGCTTAAAGATTTTTTAATTAAAAGTAGGTCAGAAGAGGGGAGAAAAATTGCTGTTTTTGATGGGGATGGAACAGTTTTAGGGCAAACACCACATTATCTTGCAGACGAATGTATGTATCGCTGGGCAAGTCAGAGGCCTGACTATAAACTTAGTGTAATCGATTCATTAAAATCACAATCAAATGTTTCTCTTCCATATGTCCAAAATAGAATTCATCTTGTAGCCGGTATGAGCCTAGAAGAGTATCGAGATTTAGGTGAAAATTGCTTTAATGATTACTATACTGAAAAGATATTTCAACCTATGAAGGATCTGATAAACATATTAAAAAGTGAAGATTTTGAGGTTTGGATAGTTACCGCATCTCCCGAAGGTATGTATCAGCAGTTTCTATCTAATGTTTTCCAAATTCCTATCACCAGAATCATTGGGGTAAGATCTGTTATAAGGGATGGAATTATAACTGATCAGATTGTGCATCCAGTTCCTCAGGATCATGGGAAAAAGGAAGCTATAGAAACTTTCATTCAGGATGTACCTCTATTAGTTGCAGGAAATAGTAGGGGGGACAAAGAGATGATTGAGCATAGTAAGGGCTTAAAGTTGATTGTAAACCCGGATGAGCATATAGCTCCAGATCAAAAGGAAAGCATTTCTGATTATGCAAAACGCAATAATTGGATAGTCGTAAGAGTTGATGATATTCCAGATCCTAATTTCCCTTCTATTTCTTCAAAGAAATACGGAAAGAGACTTAATAAAACACGAAATTATTCAAACTGACAGCGACTTTTAGGAAAATTTAAAAACAAAAGATAAAATGATAGAACGTATAAAACAGTTTTACGCACCTGCCCCGCACATTGATCCACTACCTGATAAGATGGTTGAGAAAACCTATAAATACTATAGATGGAGTACGATTGAGTCAACATTCTTGGGTTATGCGATGTTCTATTTAGTTAGAAATAATTTATCCACTGTAGCGAAGGATGTTGGCACGGTGCTTTCCTATGATCATAATATGATAGGTAATATTCTAGCTTTGTCTTCAATCGCGTATGGGCTAGGAAAATTTTTAATGGGTTCATTATCCGATAGAGCTGACGCAAGAAAGTTTATGGCAACTGGACTACTTCTTACTGGGTTAATCAATTTTGCATTTGGTGGGGTTGGAGTTTATTGGGTCCATCTTTTTCTCTGGACATTAAATGGATTTATTCAGGGTATGGGTTGGCCTCCTTGTGGTCGTTCTCTTGGGCATTGGTATAGTCTCAAGGAGAGAGGGTCTATGTTTGCAGTCTGGAATGTATCTCATAATATTGGTGGAGGGTTGGCAGGTATCATGGCAGCTAATGCGGCATTGCAGTATGGATGGGAGGCTGCATTTTATTTCCCTGGTGCAATTGCTCTAATTGGTTCAGTATATTTATTTTGGCGTTTACGTGATACTCCACAGTCTGTGGGGTTACCTCCAATTGAGGAATACAATGATGACCATTCTGACGATAAAGAAAAGGATGAAACCCTAGAGCGTGAACTATCTACCAAGGAGCTATTTTTAGATAATATATTAAGAAATAAATACTTATGGATTGTAGCTTTTGCGAACTTTTTTGTTTATATCGTTCGTTACAGTATGCTTGATTGGGGGCCGATGTATTTAAGAGAAATCAAAGGTGCGACTTTACAAGATGGTGGAATTGCTATTTTGCTAATAGAGTTTGCTGGAATTCCCTCAACTATCATTATGGGTTGGTTATCCGATCGTTTAAATGGTCGCCGAGGTATGGTTAGCTTATTATGTTTGATACCAATTTTATTTGCATTTGCTGGTATATACCTCAACCCGGCCGGCAATCTTAATTTTGATATGGCAATGCTAGTAATTATTGGACTGTTTATTTATCCCCCGGTAATGTTGTTGGGCGTTGCAGGTATTGATCTGACATCAAAAAAAGCAGTTGGAACAGCTGCGGGTTTCATTGGTCTGTTCGGATATCTCGGTAGATCAATGCAAGCAAAAGGTTTTGGTTGGATTGTTGATCATTATGGTGGTCTCTATGGACTTGAAACAGGGTGGGACTATGTTATTTTCTGTATCCTCGGAGCTAATGTTGCCGGGATCATTTTACTCTGTTTTACATGGAAAATAAAACCTAAGGCATAGGGTTCTAATTTGTTTTCAGGTCTCTAAGTTTTATTGCTGATTAAGAGATTATTTTGCAACCATAATTTTTGAATTACTTTTTTTAGCTATTTCTCTGAACTTTGTTGGTGGATCTGAATCAGTAACAAAAATATCAATCTCACCAATCTCGCAGATTCTATGAGGAGCTGATATTCCAAATTTAGAATTATCACAAACGAGTATTTTTTTCCTAGAATTGTTCAGGATAGACTTTGCGACAGAAACTTCTCTGGGGTCAAAATCAAGTATACTGCCATCGGAATCCAATGCAGAAGCACCAATGATTGCAAAATCAGCTTTATATCTAGAAATAAATTCAACAGTTGTTTCTCCTATTATTGCTCCATCAGACTGCCGAACAATACCTCCGGCTAATATCAATTCTTTTGATTTTGAACCAATAAGAGTATTGGTAATATTTACATTGTTGGATATGACAACTAAATTTTCATGAGAATAAAGAGCCCTCGCAACGTTTTCAGTAGTGGTACCAATATTCATCATTAATGAACAATCATTTGGAATAAATTCTGCCGTAAGTTTTCCAATCCTGATTTTTGAATCTGATGATACAAGTCTTCTTTTTTCATAGGCTAGATTTGATATAGAGTTTACTATTCTTGCGCCCCCATGAATTCGTATAGCTAGTCCTCTTGAGCAAATTTGATTTAAATCTCTTCTTATGGATTGTTCCGTGACATCATACTTTAGAGATAAATCTTCAACTTTGACGCTCTTCTCCTGATTAATTATTGCCAATATTTCTTCTTGTCTTTTTTTTAAGGGCATATTTGTGCGTCCATGTTTGCTTCTAACTAAAAATATTTAATATTTAAGTGACAACTTACTGACTAAACTAGACAACGTGCTACCATCTAAAATAAAATTATTACTTGACTTTCAATATTGTTCATTCGAAAATTGATATGAAAAAATATTGTTCGAATGAACAATAACTTATTGCTTATCCAAATTAGTATAATTACAAGGAGGTATACTATGGTATCAAAGGCTAAGAAAATCAATCTTGCTGTGGTTGCTATATTGCTACTAAACATTTTCTCTTTTTCCAATGCTCAATGGAATAAAGCGCTTCATTTTAATTATATTGAGCACGATTTTATAATAGCAGACACGGGAGGCCTCATGTGGCCAGCGACATTAAATGAGGGTACCGTTGAAATGTGGTTTAGGCCAGACTCAATTTTAAAATATGATACACACGCTCCTGATTATACGTGGCTATTTAGCAAAAATATATCTGGTAATCAGCCCGGCGATATGGGGCTATGTTGGAAAAGAGACCAAGGCGCGCTCCAAGGTTTTATTCAAGATGGTACAAATACTTACTCGGTCTATACAGATCAAGAAATATGGCAACCCCGTTGGACGCATGTTGCATACTGTTGGAATACCAATGACAGTATGAGAATATTTGTAAATGGTGAATTACAGACAGATATACAACCTGATGGAATTCCAGAAGGAGAAACATCCCCCGCTGTGGAGGGAGGTCCACAAGCAATTGTGATTGGATCAGGTTCACAAAATTTATTGTATAGTAGATACGAGACCTTCAGAGGACAAATTGATGAAGTTAGAATTTCTGCTGTCGCTCGTTATACGGAAGATTTTACTCCGCACACAACCCCACATGAGCCAGATGCTTATACGCTAGCGCTTTATCACTTTGATGAGGGTGAAGGGGATAATACCGCAGATGCAACTGGGAATGGATTTGACTGTGTATTAGGCGATCCTGATACTTTAGGTTTGGCTGATCCTTCATGGGTTGATGTAGTCTACGATAGAAACTTAATGATTAACGAAGTTTTAGTGGACCCAGATACAGATGACGAAACCACTACAACAGTTGTAGAAGGTGATGCAAATGGTGACAGTGTTAGGCATGCACAAGAAGATGAGTTTTTGGAAATATTAAATATATCTGATAGTCCAATGGATATGACTGGCTGGAAAGTTGGCGATGATGAGCGAGTTGATTGGCAATTTCCTAATGGTTATACCATCAATCCATATGAGTTCGTAACTATTTTTGGAGGCGGTGGTGATAGTCTAGAGAATGTTCCGGGTTGGACATCTGATTCTCTTACTACAAGGGTGTTTGCCACGGGAGATAGTATTGGTAATGGTTTGGCCAATGGTGGTGACTATATAATAATCCAGTCTGCTAATGGTAATCATGATATGTATTTTGCCTATGGATCTAAATATGGAGCTGGCCCTCCTACGAGCGATGCTGTAGCGGGTATTACTTTTGAATTTAAGGATTCAACGGATACTCCTGCTAATCGGAACAATTCAATTACCAGAGAGTACGACGCTGATAAAGAATCGGTTTTTAAAGAGCATATTCTTGTGACTGGAGATTCGACAGATGTTGCATTTTCACCCAATGCTACAAACATAGGAAATCCGACTCTCGCATTTCCAGTGTCCGTATCTGTACAATCCGGCTCGGGATCATATACAATTTCCCCAGACTCAACTACGCTATTTGATATTGGATCGACAGTGAGTATTACTGCTGTGGCAGATTCCATGTATGCTTTTGACCATTTTGAGGTAAATGGAGTAGAGACATTTGTTAGTCCTATGCAGGTGCTCATAAGTGGAGCATTAAGCGTTAGCGTACATTTCGTTGAAGCATTCCAGCAACCTCATTCAATTATTATCAATGAGGTTCTTGCTGATCCAGACTCTGATCCAATTAATGGTGATGCGAATGGAGATGGTGTCAGAAATTCAGTACACGATGAATTTGTGGAACTTGTTAATATGAGTTCTGATACTGTTGATATGACTGGCTGGATGCTAGGAGATGATGAAGTGGTTAATTACACTTTTCCAGATAACTACAAGATTGCACCTGGCCAATTTGTTGTTTTATTTGGGGCAGTTAATCATACTGATAATGCAAATATTCTTGGATATGATGCCGATATTCTATCCTCACAAGTTCTTGCTGCTGATACTGTTGGTAATGGTATAGCAAATGGAGGGGAATATGTAATCTTACAAGCTCCAGATGGTTCATATGATACTTATTTTGCATATGGTTCAAAATATTTAAGAGGCCCTCCAAAGACTGATGCTACTGCTGATATTGATTTTGAAATGAGAGTCGAAGTTGGTTCACCAGGGAATAATAATAACTCATTAACAAGGCATCCTGATGGTGATACAGTATCTGTTGATCCATTTAGTCAGCATATAGATGTAAATGGTGCATTATTTTCTCCTGGGACCTCAACGGATGGTTCATTGAATTTATTAGGTTTAGATGATGGCTCAGCATCACTTCCTGAAATATTCAGCTTAAAACAAAACTATCCTAACCCATTCAATCCTGAAACGAATATTGATTTTAGTATTCCAGTTACTTCAGATATTCGATTAGAGATATATAATGTTTTAGGACATAGAGTAAATACACTTTTTAACAAGCAGGCTTCTGCTGGGACATATCGCGTAAAGTGGAATGGAAGGGATTTTAACGGTCGAGCTGTTTCTGCAGGTGTTTATTTTTATAAGTTAGAAGCTGATAGATTTACATTGACGAAAAAAATGATTATGCTAAAATAAAAACCATTCTCTTCTTGTTGCAGAGGGGCGGTCAATATATAAATATTACCGCCCCTCTGTGTATAGAGGCCTCATTCTAGATTTTAGTCTGGATTGTTGTAACATATCTAGGTATTATAAGTGTGGACACTATAGGTAGAATATTATTCAATGAAGATTAGATTTATATACCCATTTTTATTTCTGATTTTTCCGATATTTATAGCTGCTGGAACAACTGGGAAAATAAAAGGATTAGTTTTGGATAAAGAAACTAATTCTCCAATTATTGGTGCAAATGTATTTTTAGAAAGTACAACACTCGGCACTGTTACGGATGAAAATGGTAATTATTTTATCATTAATGTACCTCCAGGTGTTTACACACTTCGAGTGAGCTATATTGGTTATTCAACCGTAATAATAAAAAATATATCGGTTTCTATCGATCGTTCATCAATTAGAGATATTTATATGGAAATGGAAATAATTGAGGGTAATGAAATAACTGTAATAGCAAAAAGGCCATTGATAGAAAAAGATAGGACAAGTTCTGCATCATTTACTTCTGCAGCGGAAATTGATTTAATGCCTGTTCAAGAAGTAGAAGATATTATTGAGTTACAAGCCGGTGTAGTCAAAGATGCTGATGGCAACTTTCATTTAAGAGGTGGTAGGCATGGTGAAATAGCATATTTAATTGATGGTGTTATGGTCTCTAATCAATTCAGCGGTGGTAGCTCAGTTGGAATACAGAATGATTGGATACAAGAGCTTCAGGTAATAAGCGGTGCTTTCAATGCTGAGTATGGCAAGGCCCAATCAGGTGTAATAAATATTGTAACCAAAGATGGCCCACAGAGCTTTGGAGGAAGTTATTCTATTAGTGTAGGGGATCATATGAGTAATAACAAAAATATCTTTTACAATATAAGCGAAATAAACATTAATGAATCTGATAATAATTTTGAGTTTCATGGTCCTATTAAATTTTTTAATAGGGGGTCATTTATGGTTTCGACAAGATTGTACAATTCAAATGGTTGGTTATTTGGTCAAAATAGATTAGATATTGATGACACCGTTCCAATACAACAATTTATGCAAACAGCTCAATTGAATATGACGGACGAAGAGCGGCTTGCAGGGATTAAAATCCCAGATAGCCTTCAAACTGGGGACAGATCATTTGTCCCATTAAATGATAAAAAACGCAGTTCATATTTTTCAAAAATAATGTTTTATCCATTTGAAAAATTAAAATTGTCATATTCAATAATTTATAACAGTAATGAAAGTAAGTCATATAGTAACTATAGAAGATATACACCCTCTGGTGTTCCAACTACTTATCAAACTGATATAAGCCAGATAATTAGTTTTAACCATATGGTTTCAAATAAATTATTTTATACTTTAAATATTTCTAACAATGCAAATGAGTCTCAACGTTTTTTATATGATGATGAGTTAAATATTAATTATCAGGGGGCACCTTTTTCATCAAATGGGTACTCTTTTGGCGGTACTAGTAATTCACGCAATATGATACAGAATCAATCGAATAACATTAAGCTCGATATTACTGGACAAATAAATCAAGCAAATCAAATGAAGATTGGTTTTGATTATAAAGTACATAACCTTGATTATCGTTCAATGACTACCATTACGAAAGGACCAGTAACAGCATTGCCAGAGTTATCAATTCCGGACCAGAATACTAGTGGAAACAATAAATACAGTAAATCCCCATTAGAGGCTTCATTTTATTTTCAAAATAAAATGGAATCGGATGAATTAATAATTAATGCTGGGTTAAGGTATGATTATTGGAATGCAAAATCATTAATCCCTATTAATCCTAGAGCAACAACTAAACCAAATGATGGTATAAGACTGGATACTGATTTTGAATCATCTAAACCAGTTAAGCAACTCAGCCCGAGATTTGGGATGGCATATAATTATTCTGATTACGGTGTGGTGCATGTTTCATATGGTCATTTCTTCCAGATACCTCGTTTTGAGTTTGTTTTCAATAATTCTGAATTTGAAGTTGAACTAGGGGGGTTGCAAACAGTAATGGGTAATGCAAATCTTAAGCCAGAAAAAACTATTACTTTTGAATTAGGTCTTCAGCAACAAATAAATGAGTCAATGTCTTTGGATATTGCTATTTATAATAAAACAATAAGGGACCTTCTTAGCCAAGAAATAATCAATACCTCCGATGAAAAGGTTTATGCTAGGTATATAAATAGAGATTACGGAAATGTCCGAGGAATTGCTGCATCTTTAGATAATAGGAACAATGATTATTTTTCTTGGGGTTTTGATTATACCTATCAGGTTGCAAAAGGGAATGCCTCTGATCCAAATGCTGTTTTTGTTGATTTTCAAACAACCCCCCCCAAAGAAAGCGAAAAGCAGGTTGTTCCATTAGATTGGGATCAGCGACATACTCTCAACGGTGATATTTCTTTTGGGGACCCTAGAAAATTAAAGATTAGTTTAATCGGAAGAATGTCAACAGGTCAGCCCTACACACCTACAAACCCTGGTAGTGAACTCACTACACAGTTTGAAAATAGTGATAATAAACCTCCTTCATACACAATCGATTTGAATACATTCAAAACTGTAAGTTTCTCATCATATAATTTTAAAGTATTTGTTAAAATATTTAATCTATTTGATCGATTAAATCAAAAAGCTGTTTTTAGTAGTACAGGGAATGCTTACGAACCATATCGTACAGAAACAGAACGTGCACTATTATTGCAAAATCCAAATTTTACACTTGATGAAATCAACTTAAGGCCAAATTATTTTTCAGAACCAAGAAAAATTATAATTGGAATTAAAACAAATTTTTGACGATGTTTATTAAAATAATTATTCATCTATTACTAGTGGTTTTTGGAGTTTTGATTGCTCAAGATGGCTCTAATGCAATTTATAGAAGAACTGGTATTCACGATGGTAATCTGGTCTACACTAGGTATTCAAATTTTGGGAATTTGGGTAGCCGCTATGAACCTCCAAAAATGGAGTGGCCAAAAGGTTCAGGCACCTGGTATGGTTATGAATTTATTATGATGGCTGGTGCAGAGGTTGTTGATACTAGTGGGAATATCATACATATTATATCAGAAAACTATACAAATGCTAGTTCATTTGATATTTCACCAGATCAATCTCATACATATGGTTGGGAGCCATTGCCAGGTTATTTTAATACAGGGTCGGATAATCAGGATGAATATCCAGCTATGAGTCACAAACCTGAAACCTGGCCAAATTCATGGCCTCATGATTATCCTGGGTTACCTGGCACAAGAGATGGACTTTGGAATGGTGAGTTTGGTGCGTATAAAAGGGCAGATCAAGAAAGTTATTATGTTATGGATGATAGATATAATGATGAATTTGGCTATTACCCTTTTATTAATAGTTCGATTGATTCAACAGGTTTTCCATTAGGACGTAGAGGAATAGGGCTTCAAGTAGGTGTCAGAGGGTATCAATGGGTTCAAGTTCAGGCTGAAGATATTCTGATTGTAAGATATGATATAAAAAACGTAAGTGATAAGGTATTAGATGAGGTTGTTTTTGGAATGTATGTTGATCCAGCAGTGGGTGGGCAAGGTGATTCAGTAGATGATGATGCTGAATTTGATACTGATGAAGATATCACATATTGCTGGGATTTAGATGGAATTGATAATCAGGGTAGACCTGGAGTCGGTTATTTTGGTTATGCATTTTTAGAAAGCCCTGGTAATCCATTGAATGGGTACGATGATGACCAGGATGGATTAGTAGATGAGAGCCAAGATAATGATCGTGGTCAACAAGTATTTGGACCAATTGGTAATTTTGGAGAACCAAAATTACATTGGGAAGGCGATGAGGATGGTGATTGGAGAACATTTGAAGATCTGAATACAAATGGCCAGTGGGATGAAGGAGAAGAGGTTTGGGATGATACAGGGTCTGATGGAATCGGCCCGAATCAAGAAGAATATACTGGTCCTGATTCTGATGGCACAGAGGCAAATGGGATGCCAGACCATGGTGAGCCAAATTTCGGAAGAACAGATAATGATGAATCTGACCAAATTGGATTGACTAGTTTTTTATTAAGACCCGCAGGTAATAGTAGTGATGATGAAAGAACTTGGAATGAGATGACACCAAGTGTTTTTGCTGGAGCATTACCAAGCAATTTAGCATTTACGTATGGTTCTGGGTATTTTTCAATGCCATTAGAGTCAAAAAGAAAATTTGCGATAACTTGTTTATTTGGAAATGATTTTGATGATATCATACGTAACAAAAGAACTATGCAAAAAATTTATGATGCTGATTATAGCTTTGCAAAACCACCGCGCACTCCAATACTTACAGCAGTTTCTCAAGATAAACGCGTAGTGCTAAAATGGGATAATAATGCAGAAAAGTCAATTGACCCCATTTATGGAAAAGATTTTGAAGGTTATTTAATCTATCGCGCGACTGATCCGTCATTCAACACCATTAAAACAATTACTGATACCTATGGAAATCCCATATTTTGGGAACCAATAGCCCAATTTGATTTGAAAAATGGTTTGCATGGTCCACATCCAATTCCTATTGGAGAAACAGGTGCACACTTTAATATGGGAACTGACACTGGCCTACAGTACTATTTTATAGATGAAAATGTTGAAAATGGTAGAACCTATTATTATGCAGTTTGTTCGTATGATAAAGGCTACGACACAGATTTTTTCAATCGTGGTTTAACTAATAAAGACCAGTTAAGCATAATATCGCCAAGCGAATGTGAAAAAAACATACAGACCAATCTAGTGGGTGAAGTAGTTGCTATGGGCCGAAATTGTGCAGCTATTGTTCCAAATGCGCCGAGCGCTGAATATGTACCAGGTGAAATCGGGAATGTTTTGCATAGTGGATTAGCTACTGGATCTGTAAATGTTAGTGTTTTCAATCCAGATGAATTAAAGGACAATAAAATTTATCATATAACATTTACTGACACGACGATTTCAAAATTAACAAAAAGTATTACGATTGAAAATATAACGGATAATTTAATTGTATTTGATTCAGAAAATTATGACGAAGATAGTCTGAAATCAATTTCCATCGAAGGGTTACATTTTGACCTAGTTAATGATTCTGTTCCTGCACCAAAAGATTATGGTTGGAAGTGGAGTAATGGTGCTGAAAGCGTTGACGCTTTTGTTGAAATTGATAATTCGCCGAGGGCAAATGCGTTGCCGGAGGACTTTGAAATAAGAGTATTAGATTTTGGTGCAGATACTTCCTATAACCCATTAGCATTTCTTAGAGCACCCGTCAACTTTCAAGTTTGGAATACAACTTTGGATGAGAAATTTAAATTTTCCCTTAATGAGCGCGTTAACATCGATAGTGTATTAAATGGGGGAGATGAAATAATTATTCTTTTTGATGTACAGGGATTTAGTTACAAATCTTGCTGGAAAATCACAATGGATACATTGTTGACAATGAATCCAAGTCCTGGAGATATTTTTAAACTTACTATAGCAAAACCATTTGGCTCATTGGATACATACGAATTTCAATCAAGTAGTTCATTTTCTAGTAATGAAATTGCTAAGTCAGGTTTAGATGATATTTATGTAGTACCAGACCCCTATGTTGTTACAGCATCATGGGAAAAACCACTTTATTATTCTTCTGGAAGGGGAGAGAGAAGGATTGATTTTGTTAACCTACCTAGTAATTGTACAATTAATATATTCTCAATGAGCGGAAAACACATTAAAAAGATAAACCGTCAAAGCGTTGTTCAAAATGGTGCAGAGTCATGGGATTTGGTAACTGAGGATGGATTAACCGTTTCCTATGGTGTTTATATCTATCATGTCGATGCCCCCGGGATTGGTACCAAGATCGGAAAATTTTCATTAATTAAGTAGGATTGTATGAAAACATTTAATTATTTAGAAAAGGTGTTTTTCCTAATTTGTTTGAATTGTTACTTGATTGCACAGTCAGGAGAGGATGATTTTGCAAATTTTAATTATACAAATGAAATCTATAACCGTGGATCTTCAGCAGCAGCATTTTTAGAAATAGGGGTAGGTGCCCGAGCCACGGCACTGGGCAACGCATATACCGCTGTTTCTAATGATCCTTCATCTATTTATTGGAACCCAGCAGGTTTGTCATGGGTTGGTAGTCTGCAAATTTCATTCAACCATGCAGATTGGTTGGCAAATACGGATTTAGAGAATGTTAGTATGGTTATTCCAATAAATGTTAATAATGCAATTGGGATGTATTTCACATACTTAAATTATGTTAACAATCAAAAAGTCAGAACCATAACCCAGCCAGAGGGTACTGGGGAATATTACGGTGCATCAGATCTCTCAATGGGCGCAGCATATTCAGGTAGATTAGGCAAGAGATTCTCTTTCGGATTTACTGGGAAATATATCAGACAAGAAATTTGGCATGAAATAGCACAGGGATATGCATTAGATATTGGAATTTTTTATAAGACAAAATATGATGGTCTTGTTTTGGGAAGTAGTATTTCAAACTTTGGCTCTGAAATGAAATTAAGTGGACGTGATTTAACAAGAGCTTTTGATGCAGATCAATTAAATTACTCAAATGATAAGTTAAACGTCTTACTATATACAGATTCATTCCCATTGCCTTTAATTATTCGATCTGGACTTTCTTTTACAAAATCTATTTCATCACAAAGTAAAGTTATATTTTTAATGGATCTTTTGCATCCTGCAAATGATTCTGAAAGTATTAATATCGGAATTGAGTGTACTCTTTTTGATTTGCTTTCACTAAGAACGGGTTTTCATTCATTGTTTAATACAAAAAGTATATCTAAAGAAACTTTTGGTATTGGAATAAAATCAAATGAGAAATTTCTTTTCCCTATCGATTTGGATTACTCTTTCTCTAATTGGGGGATATTACAAATGGTACATCGTTTTTCAATTGCATGGTCAATATGAAATTATTGAATTCAAAGAAAAGAAATGAGAATCATGCTATTTTTAAAATATATGTTCTGTGTTTTATTTTTTCATTAAATCTTGTGGTTGCCCAACAAACTGTAATATTCAGATTTAATGCGGATTATAATAATGGTAGCCCGATCCAGAATAATTATACACACAATGTTGATATTTCGACCAGGGTTGATGAGATAGAGGAAGTAGCTCGAGGGCACGAAGATAGTTGGGGCTACTCTAGTCGAAAAACAGCATATTTCCCAAATAATTTATCATATATTAGTAGCTCTGAGGCTGTAATTCAGTCATATTTTGGAGCCCACACTATATCTGGAGAAGTTTGGATTAAACCGTTTGAAATTATCGGGCAAATATTAAGTTGGGGTTCAGATAATGAAAATAGTATTGGCTTAAGATTTTTTGATAATGGGATTATATTAAATCATAGACTTAACGATAATAATTACCAAATTGAATTAGAATACTCCTTTGAAAATTTAAAGTGGTATCATTTCAATTGGTTTTCAAAAGTATTATCAGATTCAATTAATATGGGGCTATTTATTAATGGTATTCTGATCTCAGAAGACACTTTTCCAACTCCAACCACAGGATATTCAAATTATAATTCAATTGTAAATATTGGATATAATAATGAGTCGAATACCCAAGGATTTAGAGGCGAGGTATATGCCTTAAATATTAAAAATTATTTTTATAATAACCAGTATAATAGTGCCCATACGCCTTTTGATGGTAGTGCATATTTTGGAATTCCTAATTACCATGATTATGAAGTTGGATCAAGCATTGATAATATTGATCAGAGAGTGTCTTTTAATCCGAATGAAATAAATAATGCTGTGTTCGTACCATATCAGAATGATGATTTCATTCCACAGGGTATAACCAATTCATTTGAAGATGATCAATTTGATTCTACATCTTCAGGTATGGTATATGTATCACTCTACCACAAAACATTAAATGGTACGACCGGACTAAAAAAATCAATAATTGTAGAAATGGATCCATTAAATAATTTTAGTGTTAGAAGATGTTTTCGACTTAATGGTTATTTAAATACTGCACATAATGGCGGTATCGCTTTTAAGAATAATACTATTTATGTATCATCCATATACAGAATAGAAGCTTATGAAATTCCACCTTATTCAGATAGTAGTGAAAAGTATATTGATCTTTATTCTACTCAAGATGATTTATACCCTGTGGACTGCCAATCTTCATTTGTTACTTATTATAATGATTCTTTATGGATAGGTGAGTACAGAACCTCATCTGAAAGCATTCCATATCTACTTGGCTATCCAATAAATGATTCTGGTGTTGTTTTTAATAATGAACCCCCTAAGATTTATAGATTACCTCGCCGATCACAGGGTGTTGCTTGGAGATTAATTGATGGGGAAAAATACTTATACATAAGTCAAAGTAATGGAGGGAATAATTATAGTAAAATTTATAGGTGTCCCATAAGTGGCTTATCTACAAGTGGAGACCCTGTTGTTGATACTGTATTTAACATCCCCGCTGGTGCGGAGGATTTGAGTTTCAATCAACATGGAGACCTACTCACGGT
>CEPK01043266.1_pt1 | contig 16079 bp, 17 predicted proteins | sample 356231 | NCBI WGS metagenome assembly CEPK01 (sample SAMEA2620259, study PRJEB7988) | marine metagenome | biome: marine biome (ENVO:00000447); feature: deep chlorophyll maximum layer (ENVO:xxxxxxxx); material: "saline water (ENVO:00002010), including plankton (ENVO:xxxxxxxx)" | depth 80 m
ATATGCTTCTAGATTATTTTTTACTAATTCTTCAAAAGTTTTGGAAGTAATACCAGAATTTTTAAGAGTTTCATTAAGAGTGTAATATTTTTTTGTTATAGTTTCTGATACGTTCTTAATGATTGATGGATTATCCTTTATTGCTTTCAAAGAGATATGTTGTTTTTCCTGTAAGTTTAAGATTTTTCTTATTGATTCTACATTTGCATCTGTAAAGTCACGTGTTCCTCCAGCAGTACGTTTAATCTTTATTAATCCCTGATTTTCTAGGAATCTAATTCGTGAAATAGTAACACCAGGATATTCCTTTTTGAGAATTTTTACTACTTCACTTACTTTCATAGTTTACTCTAACTAATAAAAGTACAAACTTTCCAATTTGTAACTTATCCCCTGCACTTAATGAATGAGTACTAATTAATTCTCCGTTAACAAATATGCCGTTGGTGGATCCTTCGTCCTCGATTGAGATACCTTCTTCACCAACAGTTATGATTCCATGTTTTCTAGATACAGTAATATCATCAAGTAATATCTCCATACCTTTTATTCGTCCTATTCTGTGTAATCCTTCACTAAGGAGCCAAGATGTTGATTTAGATTGGTCGTCGATAAGTGTAAGAATATAGTTAACATCTCCATAAATATTTATATCGTCCCCTAAAGGTTGTGTATCTTGATTCATTTACTTAGAGAATAGTACTTGTTTATACAAATATTCAAGCGCGACATAATAATATAAAAATAAGCTTGAATATGACATAAATAATATAAAGTACTCAATTGATAAATATAATCCTAGAATATGAATACATATCGTAACAAAAAGCAATACAGTTGAAAATTTACCAATATTCGATACATTAACAGTTTTAGTTTTTGAAATAACAAATAATGACCCAATTAAAACTAAGCCATCTCTTACCAATATGCCCCAAAAGAATATATCTGAAAATAATGGTCTAAGCCAAAATAATAAAATTATAAAAACTGACCTATCTACAAAAGGATCTATTAATGTTCCAAATTTTGTTACTGCATCATATTTTCGAGCTAAATAACCATCAACTGCATCTGATAGCCCGATTGTAGCTATCAATATTATTAAATTAATATAATGTATATTTAAGTAATCAACATACAAAAATATATAGATAGTTATAAGAAGCCTTGTTAAAGAAACAATATTAGGTAAATTATATTTTTTTATAAAGTTATTTGAGTTCACTGGAAAAGTCTTTTGTAGAAACGTAATGACTCTTTTCTACTTCTACCATTTCTTGACCGTCAGAAGATTTAATTATTTTGTTTATTTCGTTAAAATTTAGTTCATACTTTTTTCTTTTATAGGTTGGGTCTGGAACAGGTATAGAAGAGATAAGTCTTTTCGTATAAGGATGAATTGGGTTAGATAATAATTCTTCAGTATTTGCTATTTCTACTATTTTCCCATTAAACATAACAGCAATTCTTTCACACATATATCTTGCAACTGCTAAATCATGAGTGATGTAGAGATATGAAACACCTAAATCTTTAGCTAAATTGGTCATTAAATCCATAATGGAAATACGTATAGATACATCCAACATAGACGTTGGTTCGTCACATATCACGAATTTTGGTTTCATAATTAATGCTCTTGCTATTGATACTCTCTGTCTTTGGCCACCGGATAACTCATGTGGGTACCTGTCCATATAATTCTCTGCAGGTGTTAGTCCAACAGTCGTAAGCATTTCAGCTACAGCTTCTAGCCTATCATTATCAGAACCTAAGTTGTGAATATTCAAAGGTTCTGAAACTATATTTTTTATGGTCCACCTTGGATTTAATGATTCGTATGGATCTTGAAATATCATTTGAACTTGGCTTCTGAAGTTTTGAATATCATCTTCTTCGATTGAATCTAAACTAATTAATTCTTGTTTTTCATTGTCTAAAAACTTTATTTCACCTGATGTCTTTTCTTCAAGTAGAGTCATTAGTCTTGCTGTAGTAGTTTTACCACATCCGCTTTGACCTACGAGACCTAAGCTTTCTCCTTTTTTTATTTCAAAACTTATATCATCAACTGCTTTAACACTATTCGTTGCAGTTGAAAAGAAACCAGTTTTTACATCAAAATGTTTTATAAGATTAGTTACTTCTACTACATTAACCATGACTATCCACAGTGTACACAGCATTGATCAACCCAATGCCCCTTATTAACTTCAATTAGGCCCATTTCTATGCTCCCAGATTTACATTTATTTGTAGGCTTAGGACACCTTGGTGAAAAAGAACATCCATCTATTGAACCCATTAAACTAGGTGGTTCTCCATCCATGGTATCAAGCTTCTTCTTTTCCCCAACAACGGAAGGTGTAGACTCTAAAAGCAATCGTGTATAAGAATGTAATGGTTTTTTGAATATTTCATTAGTTGGCCCCATTTCAATAATCCTCCCTGCATACATTACTGCCATGTTTTCTGTCATTTCAGCAATAACTGAAATGTCATGGGATATATATAGGATGCTTAAACCTAACTTATCTTGAATGCCTTTAAGTTCATTCAAAATCTGATCTTGGATAACTACATCTAATGCAGTAGTTGGTTCGTCAGCAATAATCAATTTAGGATCACATGAGAGTGCTAGAGCAATTACTGCTCTTTGTTTCATTCCTCCCGATAGTTCATGAGGGTATCTGTCAAGTACAGAAGGGTCGAGACCGACAAGTGCAAATAGAGAAGACATTTTATCATAGTTTTCTTCTTTACTGTTTTCAGGGTAATGTTCTCTTAGAGCTTCTCTAATCTGTTCTCCTACTTTAATAACAGGATTCCATGCATTCATTGCTCCTTGAAAAACAATGCTTATATCCTTCCATCGTACTTCCCTTAATTCTTTTTCATTTAAGGGGACTACGTCTTTTCCGTCAATTAAAATTTCGCCAGAATCAATAAAGCCATTATCTGCTTGTAGTTTCAATAATGACATAGCTACAGATGTTTTTCCACATCCAGATTCCCCGACTAAACCAAAACTTTCACCTTTTTTAATAGTAAAAGATACATCCTGAACAGCAGAAACCAGGCCATCAATAGTTTCATAATTCATATTAAGGCCTTTTACATCTAATACATTTGTTGACATTATTATCTCTTTCTTAATCTAGGGTTAAATACATCATCTAGACCTCTTCCTACTAAGTAAAAACCTCCAGATAGAAATGTAACAGATAAGCCAGCTGGTAAAACTAACCACCAATACCTTAATCCAGAAAATATATAACCGTCTGTTTGAGCTAAATAAATCATCATTCCCCAACTCATGTCAATGTTTAGTAATCCTAAATATGATAATGTAGATTCAGCAAAAATAGCACCAGTTACTCCAAATACCATAAATAATAAAGCTATAGGAGCTACGTTAGGAAGAATATGAGAGGTCATAATCTTAAATTTTGAACCACCTGTTACCCTTGCAGAATCTACAAAAGGTTTTACTTTTACTTGAAGTGCTTGTGATTTTACACTTATTACTAATCCACCAAATCCTCCAAGAATACCAAGGACTAAGGCTAAATGCCAAACCTTGAATCTGTACAATGCTGCCATAATTAGTAACAAAGGAAGTTGTGGAAGCATTAAAATTAAGTCAGATTGTCTCATTAAGTAGGCATCTACTCTACCTCCCCAAAAAGCAGCTATCGTTCCAAGCAAAGTAGCTATGCCAACAGATAATGTTGCTGAAATAAAACCAAGCAGGAACGCAACTTGGCTACCTTCCATTATTTGTGAAAAAACATCTCTACCTAAAGAATCAGTCCCGAGCCAGTGTTCAGACGAAGGTGGGGCTGGTTGCAAAAATGTATCATAATAGTCTCCGGGTTTAGCCATTGGCTTGAATGGCATTACCATTCTATCTGATATCTCTCCATCACCAGGACAGTCTCTTGGTTTTTCATACTTTTCAGTAGGATATTCTTCATTTTTTGGACATTTAACTATCAAAAGAGTAACTTCGATAGGATCATAGCCAACTACAGGATCATACACGCTTTCAGACCAGTATCCGCTGATAAAAAATAAAGGCTGTATTGTCGCAAGTATTGCAAAAAACGAAATAATAATTAATCCAACCTTTCCCATAGTACTTTGTTTGAATAACTTCCAGTTTCTCTTAAAAGTTGGTGTAAATATTTTATTTTTCTTTTCTTCTTTTGTTGTAATTGCCATTATTATCCTTGCGATTGAATACGTATCCTTGGGTCGAGATATGCATACGAAATATCAGCAATCAGATGAGCTACTAAAGCTAATATTCCGAGAAAAGAAAAACAAGCCATGGCAACTGGTACATCTTCTCTTACTAATGAATCAAGTAAAAGTACTCCCATCCCAGGCCAGGAAAAGATATTTTCTGTTATTACAGCACCATCAACGATAGTAATTATCGTGAATATAAATGAAGTTGCAACAGGGAGTAAAGCTGTTCTTGCAGCATGTCTATCTCTTATTCTTGCTTGGCTGAGACCTTTTGCTCTTGCAGTAAGGATATAATCCTCTTTAAGAACCTCCATCATTGTCGTCCTCATAAGAAGAGCAGTCCCAGCAAAAGCTACAAACGTTACAACAATTACTGGCAAAATCATATGATACGCTATATCCCAAGCATAAAAACTTTTATCACCAGCTTCACCGGTATTCCAATAGAAATAGGAAACTAGTAAATAAACAAAAGTTCCTGTAAGACGGGCATTTCTTCTTTGAGAAATAGATTCTATATTTCTAGTAAATATAAATAATGCCAATATTGCTAATGATGAAACAATTGTAAATTTCATCATTGTAAAAAATACTTCGTCTGCACTAAATGGTGAGTCATACCATTTTTCTGGGAATAAAAATTTTCCTATTGGTAGCCAACCCATTTTATAACCAAAGAACCATAGCATCATAAGAGCAAACCATGGATAAAAAACAGTGTAAGAGAATACAGATGTCATCGTAATCCATGTTTCTGTTTTGGTACCTCGCTTCCAAGCAAGAATTTTTCCAACAATAAAACCTGTATAAAAAGCAACAATATTAACAACAGCAAATAGCATAAGTGTTCTTGGAAGATATTCAGCTACCAAATCTAAAGGTGTTTTCGGGAAATGAGTATAGCTATATCCAAAGTCACCTTTGAAAAAGTTTATTATATAAAGTCTTAATCTTTCACCTACAGGTTTATCAAGTCCAAAAGTCTCCAATACTCTTTGATACTCTTCGGGAGGTAAATCTCGGTTCATAAGAATATTTGTAAATGCATTACCAGGTGTTGCATTAAATAGAATAAAAGAAAGAACTAAAAAAAGACCGAAAACGGGAATAAATTGTAGTAATCGTTTAACTATGTAATTACTCATCGTATTATTTTACCTTACTCCCTATAAATGTATTTAACGGGCGTTATAAAAACGCCCGTTAAAAATTTTAACTGAATTTAATCAGATAGTTTCACAGATCCTGCTAATCCACCAAGATTTGATAGTCCAGCAAGTACATCTGTAAATGGATACGCTACACCAGCATAAGCTTCAAGTATAGGAGTTGTAAATAGAACTAAATATGGCATTTCATCATAAAGAATTGCTTCCATTTGGTTCATAATTCCTACAGCTTCGCCGACTGATTTAGCAGCTCCAAATTGATCTGCTAATGCATCATATTCCGCATTATTGAAACCTGGGGTATTATACCCACCGTCGCAAGTATCGTATTTTGATGCAAAGAAATCAACTGGGTGATCAGGGTATGCAGTGAGACCCCAACCAAGCATGTAAAAGTACCATTCCTTACAGTTCTCAGGTGTAAAGACCTTATCAACTATAACACTAAAGTTAGTTGGTTGTGCTACAGCATCAAATCCTAATTGCTGCATCCAATCTGCAATATACAGAGAGAATGTTGCTCTTAGTGGGTCATAACCAGCACCTGGAGCGTACAGTAACATGTTTTCAGGTGCAACTTCACCGTTTGGACCCTTAAGGTTTGACGGAGGTGTTGCTCTGTCGTCTGCAGACTGTGGAGCTAATCCCCAATCAGTTGCAGTCCAACCACCTGCTTGTAGTACAGCTACTGCCTTGTCGTATCTTTCAGCGCCACCCATGCCTTCGCACTCAGCTTGGATTCCTTGTGTTGGAGCAACCCATGCAGTCAATGATGCAGGCATCTGACCGTCCATTCTTAAAGCTACGCCTTGTAAGACGTTGTTGATAACGAAATCTTTATCAACCATACAAGATACAGCTTGTCGGAAAGCTTTGTTGCTACCAGGGAATACCCTAGTGTTGAATGCTAAGTATCGGTAACCATTACTGAAGTTAGATACTAATTCTATATCAGAGTTTCGCGCAAGCTCGTTATATAGATTTCTCTTAAGTCCAAGAGGGTTAAGTACGAAGTTAACTTCTCCATTTTGGAAAGCAAGATACGCTGCATCTTGATCTCCATAAAGAGTAAATTCTACGTTCCCTACGAATGGACCAGTACTATATGTAAAACTATCACCGGATGTATCTCCGAAACTTTCGTCAACTGCTGGTGCAACACCATTGTCGTTAACGATTTTAGTTCCTGAAGCATATATGGTTGTTTCGCCTCCAAAATACATTGTATCTGAGTCGTAACCCCATAATGTGAATGCTCCTGGTTCAACTGCTTCATAAACATAAGCAGAAGCTACAGGTGCGCTCAATCCGTCAGCATCGATAAGGGTTTCCCTATCTGTTGCGTATTGAGCCCAATATGATTCCGGCATAATTGAAACTTGAGCTACTCCGTATTGCCAATCTGACAATCCTGGGTCGTAGTTGAATGTAATTGCAACTTCATAATCGCTATTAGCTACAATACCAACTACACCTTGACCTACTGTTCCATCTTCAGCTACAGCAGGTATCTTATAACCAGATACCCAGTTTTGCTGTAGACCGAGGTCTTTAACAGTATTGTAGGTGAAAACCATGTCATTAGCTGTTATAGGGGAACCGTCGCTCCACTTCCATCCTTCCTTCATTGGAACTACATAAGTGTATGTTCCATCACCATTATCGGTGGAAGTTTCTACAAGACCAGCAGCCATATTAGCTACTAAGTTGTAGTTAGGATATGAAATTGAGTACAACGATGTCGCCTGGCTAGACATGGCGTATGAAGTCCATACGTCATTTTCACCGTCAAGGAAATCCCAGTAGTTCTGAGTTTGAGGCTCTGAGAATATAGCCATCTTATATGTTCCAGAAGGTCCGCTTGGTGCTGCTGGTTCAGCAGGTGCTGCAGTAGTAGCAGGTGCTGCAGTAGTTTCAGGAGCAGCCTCTTCGGCTACTTCTTCTTCTGCTGCCCCGCCGCCACATGCGACTACAACCAAAGCAAAAACTGAAAACAATAATACAAGACGCCAACTCTTTGAGCTTTTAAAGTTTCTCAATATTATTCCTCCATTTTTGTATACAAAAAGTCCACACAAACTAATTTATGTGGACCTGTTAATAATAATTTAATCTCTATTATTTACAACGAATATTGCTATATATTTTAATTATTACTTGCTTAAAATAACCAATATTTAATTAGGCTAAACCGCTATGGCAGCTAGATAGTCCTCTTTTCTCTAAGTATTTTTGATGATATTCTTCAGCAACATAATACTTTGTCTTTTTTTCTAATGATGTAACTATAGGCTTTGTATATTTATTAGAAATTGTATCCATGAAATCTTTTGACACACTTTTGTCTTCTTCGTTTTCATAAAATATAACTGACCTATACTGTGTTCCGATATCTGGACCTTGTCTATTTAATTGTGTTGGGTCATGTAAGGTAAAGAAAATTTCAAGCAAATCCTTATATTGTAATTTTGAAGGATCGTACTCTACCTCTACTACTTCAGCATGACCAGTTAAATCTGTACACACTTCTTCATAGGTTGGGTTTTCTAATGTACCGCCCATATAGCCTACTGAAGTAGACAAGACACCCTCAAGTTGTCTAAATTCTGCTTCAACACCCCAAAAACAACCTGCACCAAAATATATAAACATATCTTAAGTATATCTGATTATAAGTTGAAGAATTCTTATCATTACATAAAATCCAGCAAAAAATAAACCAACTTTAAATCCTATAGAATATTTCAAAATTTTACCTTTATGGCTGATCCACCAAAATTGTATTCTTTTCTTAATTGACTAACTATGTATCGCTCATAATTTTTTGGTATTCTTCCATTTAATTTAAATGCAAATGCTGGAGGGTAAGTACTGTATTGGTTTACATATTTAATTTTTGCTCTTTTGCCTCGATAAGGGTGTGGGGGCTTTGAGAGCCATAAACCTCTAATAAACTTATTTAGTTCACTTGTTGTAACTCGTTTTCCCATATCATTATGTACATCAGCAATATTATTTTGTAGTAAATCTAGTCCTCTTTTATTCAATGTGGAAGTTCTTACTATTTTGATCCAGTTGTTTCCATGCAGTTCATGATTTACGTCATTCTCTATTTTTACTTTTTCATCTTTGTCTAATAAATCCCATTTGTTTAATACGATAATTGGACTCACATTCTCCTCAATACACTGATATATAAGTTTTATATCTTCTACTCTTAAACCATCTTTCGAATCAATAACTATAAGCGTTACAGAAGAAAGGGGTATTTGTTTTAAGGACATTATTGAACCTACCCTATCAATCTTGCTTTTTTGCTTCTTTCTTGGAATCCCAGCTGTATCAGACACTTCAAATACAACATCATCAAATTTAATATTTTCAGATATGATATCTAAAGTTGTCCCGGGTTTATTACTCGTTGCTGACCTCTCATAATTTAATATCATATTAAATAATGATGATTTTCCAACATTTGGCCTTCCTATAATTGAAAGTTTTGAAGTTTGACTCAAATTAATACTATCAATAAGAGAATTTTCTTTTGAAGCAAGAATAATGTTTTCTTTAAGAAGATCTAACCCCTTTTTGTGATAAGCAGAAATATAAAATTCTTTTTCAAACTGGTATTTATATATTGAATCATTTACTTGAATATTTTCAAAATCATCTACTTTATTTATTATTAACCAAATTTTTTTACTATATTTTCTAACTTTATTAACAAGAGTGTCGAAATCATATAAATTTGGGTTTTTAGAATCAATAACTAAAAAGATAATGTCCGATCTTTCTAAGTTGTTATCTAGATTATCTTGAAAAATCTTTAAGTATTCATCTGGAGTATTTATAAAACCTGGTAAATCAATTATTTCTATAGATAAGCTTTCTATATTTATGGTAAAAGATACATAATCCCTAGTTGTATTTGGGCTGTTATCAGTAATGGATACTTTTTGATTAGAAATAGCATTAAGTAATGTAGATTTACCAGAATTTGGGAGGCCAAGTAGCGATATAATCATTCTTTATTATTCCTTTATCTAAAGAATAGTATCCTAATAATTATGGTTAAAAAACTTATTGTGATAAATCCAAGAGGATTTTGTGCTGGTGTTGAAATGGCAATAAAAGCTTTAACCTGGATGACTAAATTGTTCCCAAAACCTATTTATTGTTATCACGAAATAGTACATAATGACTGGATTGTTGAGATATTTAAAAAAAACGGAGTAATTTTTGTAGAATCACCTTCCGAAATTCCTAAAGGTGCAATATCGATGCTTTCAGCACATGGTACTAGTCCAGATGTAAAACAATCATTTATTAACACATCCTCTTTTGTTATTGACTCTGTTTGTCCTTTAGTAACTAAAGTTCATCATGAAGCAAGAAATCTATCTAGGAAGAATAGCAGCATAATCTATGTAGGTCATAAAGGTCATGATGAAGCAATTGGTGCTATGGGTGTTGCTCCAGAATCAATGACATTAATTGAATCCCCTGAAGATTTAGATACATTTACACCTGAAGACCCGGGTAATGTTTCACTCCTTGCTCAAACTACGTTAGCTATTTCTGAATGGGAAACTATCTTAAATAAATCAAAAAATTTATATCCAGATTTAACCACTCCTCGTAAAAGTGACTTGTGCTATGCAACTACAAATAGGCAACTAGCAGTAAAAGCAATAGCAAATTTAGTAGATGCCATTATTGTTGTTGGTTCCTCAACTTCCTCTAATACAAATGCACTTGTTAATACAGTAGAAAAATATCAAACAAAAGCATTAAGAATTAATAGTGTTGATGAACTCAGAGGACATAGCACACTTGTAGGTAATATTGCTATAACAGCTGGTGCTTCTGCCCCAGACCATATTGTTAATCAGATTATTAACGAAATCAATCCTGAAAAAATTGAAGTCTATACAAATACAAGTGAAGAAGAATACTTTCCTCTTCCAATAGAATTAAGACAAATACATAAAAACTTAGATACTATCTTAAACTATATTTTTCCATTATCAAAAAAAGTCAGTAGCAACCGAAGCATAGCTAACGATAAAGAGTGGACTGCTACTGATGCACTTAATGAATTATAAATTTTTATATTCTTTTTCTAGTAACTTAACTATTTCTTCTATTGTTTGATTCTCATTAACTACAATAAATGCACCATCAGGCACTATTAATGGTGAATTATCTCTCGATTTGTCCATCTGATCTCTCTCAGCAATATCGTCAATACCTTCTTCATTTGATGATTGTGAAAGCCTCCGCTTTGCTCTTAGTTCTATAGGGGAATCTATATATATTTTCATTACAGCATCCTTAAATACTACACTTCCAATATCTCGACCTTCTATAACAGTTAGGTTCTTTTCATCAACGTAATCATTTAAGTACTTGCTTACAGCACTTCTCAATATTGCCAACTGTGAGAATTTAGAAGTGAGTATGGACACATCAACAGAGTATACCTCTTGATCATTGAATTTAGCTTCGTAGGTAAAAGCCTCCTCTGTTTTATTGTCTGTATAGATAATTGAAATTAAAGAATCGGAAAAATTAACAATCTCTATATTAAATCGACTCTCTAAACAGTCCTTATAAAAAATTGATAGATCACTTATGTATTGTTTGTATTTATCATCTTTCGATATTTCTGAAATATTGATTGTAATCATTCTGTAAATAAGTCCGCTCGATAAAAAATCTGCTTTTAGACGTGCAGATAACATTTTCCCTATAGAAGTTTTCCCACTACCTGAAGGACCATCTATGCTAATAACATTACTACTCATAGTATTAGCTTAAATCTAATTCTTTAATATCACCAGGTTTCATATTTTCTAAGCTGTATTCACCCATTTGTACTCTCTTAAGTCTATTAATTGCTACCTTATTATATTGAAATATTTCTCTAATTTCTCTCTTCTTGCCTGTTGTTAGGACTAGTTCATATACATAAGATTTAATTTTTTTTATCTTATTGATTTGGTATAGTATATTTTCTTTTTCTATAGCAGTTTTGAAAGTATCGAGGTTAATTTCTTCTTCAACAGTCACATGATAAATTTTATTAATTTGATATTTAGGGTGTGTTAATTTATTAATCCAATCTCCATCATTGCTTAATAAAAGCAAACCTTCGGATTCTTTATCTAATCTTCCGGCATATTTGAGATTAGTATCACTAATTATGTCATAAATCGTAGGTGCTGATCCTTGTTTTTTGTGGGAACAGATGTAACCAGGCGGTTTATAGAACATAACGTATTTTTTGATTTTCTCTTCAACTTTATTACCTAAATATATTACTTCATCTTTCTTGTCATCAATCTTTTGGCCTATTTGAGCAATTAAGCCATTTACATGGATTAATTGATTACTAATTAATTCATCTGCAAATCTTCTTGAGATGTTTAGGTTTAATGCTAAAAATTTATTTAAGCGTATCACTCTTCTTCTTCAATTTCAAATAAGGCCCCTATTCGTGGCAAGTCTTCTAATTTACCAATTCCCATCTTTTGAAGAAACAAGTCAGTTGTTTTGTAAAGTACTGGGCCTCCAGGAATCTGAAGTTCTCCTCCTTTTTCAATTAAACCTCTAGATTCTAAGGTTTTGATTGATGAATCAGAATCTACTCCACGTATTTCTGATATTTTAAGCTTTGTAACTGGTTGTTCATATGCAATTATTGCAAGAGTTTCTAACGCAGGGGCTGATAGGCCTTTCAAAATTGATTCAGGTAAATTCTCTGTTAATTCTTTATTAATGTCATCAACAATATAGAAATCTATATTCTCACTAGTTGTTTTTAGATAAAAGCCAAAGTTATTTTCTTCTAAAACGCTGTTGATTTCAGATACAATATTATCTAACTCATCAATATTAATATCAAACTTTTCACACAAAGATTTTTTACTTTCTGGACCATCACTGATCATAAGCATCGCGGTTATTGTTTTAATAGTACTTTTATTCATTCTTTTCTATTTTAATAGATGCATCCATATCATCTTGAGTAGCCGATACTATACCCCACCGTACTGTCTCTAAGAGGGCAAGAAAATATGCTATAGCGTCTTCGTAAGTACCATTTGATATTATCTCCTCAAAAGTTATTTGCATATCTGAATTAACTTTAATAATAAATTCATTAATCGATTCTTGAATATCAGGAAGATCTATGTCTATATGGGTGAAGCCTTGTATTGTATTGAATCTGTTAAATACTTCCTCTGCAGTAGATTCAAATTGATCGTATTCAATATTTTTAATTAAAATATTATGCTGAATGTCATTAGGGACAATATATGACTTAAATACAGGAACTGATTTTTCTTCTTTTTGTATTTTGGATGCGAAAGCCAACCCGACCTCGGAAAAAGCTTTGAACTGAAGAAGCCTATTGAAGGCTAAGTCTCTATCTTTGAGAATTGAAATCTCGTCGGTCCAGTCAATTTCTTTCCCTGTATGCATTAATGCTCTAGCTTTAAGTTCGTATAGAGAAGCAGCAAAAAAGACAAACTCTACAAGATTTTCAACTTTATATCCGCTGTCAGTCTCAACTTTTCCAAAAAGAGAATACAATGATTCATCTATCTTTGCATCATCAATATCTGTGTACTTTAAAAGTAATTCTTTTAAGTCTTCAACAACTCTTTCAATTAATTCAGTATTAATAGTCGCACCTGTTTAGATATTCATGTCTTTCATCTAGAATACTCGCCTTATAATCCTTAACTATGGCTTTTGAATCAATATATTTTTTTAGTATTGTATAACCATATTGTTCATGATTTTTATATCGCTCTGCACTGAATGAATTGTTAATACCCAAATCTGCAAAAATTCTACCTAACCATCCTATATCTGATTCTACTTTCCCAATATCATGCAATAATGCTAAAGTTAAAAATCTATTTTCTTTAGTAAGTTCTTCCATTCTGTTCATAACCTCTAATGAATGTGACCTATCCTCAAGTCTCATTCTCCAAAATAGTTGTGTTGCATTGTCCTCTAAAATTTTATTAACTTTTATTTGATCTAATACTGCTAAATCTTTGTAGAAGTTATATTTAATTGCTCTTAGGCTTTTTTCAATTAAATCTTTAATATTCATGATCTTGGGTGAGTTTCATTGTATACCTCTATCATATGCTGACCAGAAACTTTTGTATAAATTTGTGTTGTTGTTATTGATGAATGTCCTAAAAATTCTTGAATTAATCTTAAATCACAACCTCCTTCTAGCATGTGAGTAGCTACTGAATGTCTAATCGTGTGAGGATGAATATTTCTAGATATACCTACAGTGATTGCACATTTTTTAATTATTCTAAATATAGCTGTACGATCAATCTGTTTATTTGTTTTAGAGAGAATCAAATATGGGGATTTTGCTTTAGACTCTTCTCTTTTTTTGATAAATTGCATAATGCTTTTTTCCAGATAAGATCCTAACGGTACAATTCGATGTTTACCTCCCTTCCCTTTTATTTTTATTATCTTTCTATCTAAATCGATATCTGCTAATTTCATGTTGCATAATTCTGAGACTCTGCAGCCAGTTGAATACATTATTTCAATTATTAAACTATTTCTTAAATCTATATATTTACTTTTACCATATGAATCAATCATAGAAATTATTTCTTGAATATCTAATACTTCGGGAAGTGTTGATGATTGATTTATACCAATATAAAATTTTTCTACTTCAATACCTTTTTTATATGATGTATTTAACCATTTAATATAATTTACTATTGATGATTGATACCTAACGCGAGTTGATGCAGATAGTCCAATATTTTCCAACTCTTTGTTGTAATCCAAATATAATTTAGGATCAATTTCACGACCATCTAGAAATGAAATAAATTTATTTAAGTCAGATGTATATGCATCAATTGAATTTGTAGAAAGTCCAAGTTCAAATTTCAAGTAACTTGAATAATCCTGGATAAGTGATTCGTGTTTCAATAAATTAATCACCTATGTCGGATGGAATTTTACTATTATCCTTAATTTCTTCTGAGCTATTGTTTACTGCTGCTTTTATGAATTCATAAAATATTTTTGAAGGTCTATTTGGTCTTGACTTGAATTCTGGATGAAATTGCGTACCCATGAAAAAAGGATGGTCATTTAACTCAATGATCTCTACCAGGTCATTGTCAGGAGATACCCCACTCAGTACTAAGCCATTTGTTTCTAATTCTTCTCTATACTTATTGTTTACTTCATATCTATGTCTATGTCTTTCATATATTATTTCTTCGTTATATATCGATTTTGCTTTCGTATTATCAATTATTTTCGTTGGATATGTACCAAGTCTCATAGTTGCACCAAGGTCATCTTTTGATATATTCTGATTTGGTAGTAAATCAATGACTGGATTTTTCGAATTAGGAGCAAATTCAGAAGAGTTGGCATCAACTATATTACATACATTCCTTGCAAATTCTATTACCGCACATTGGAGACCTAAACAGAGACCTAGAAAGGGTGTCTTGTTTTCCCTTAGATACGTAATACCTTCTAATTTACCTTCAATCCCCCTATAGCCAAATCCACCTGGGACAACAACGCCATCAAGGTCTTCAAATTCTTCAGTTGTAAAATTGTCAGAATCTATCCACTTAATATCTAATGCAACATGATTATGGATACAGGCATGCCTCAATGCTTCAACTACAGATAAATAACTATCGGGTAATCCATTGTATTTCCCAAGCATACCAATTTTAACTTTTGAGTCTATAGATTTTCGCATCTCATTAATCTTGTTCCATTCACTTAGATCAATATCATTTTTAGGTAAATTTAATAACTCAACGACTGAAGAATCTAGTCCTTCACTATGCATTCTTAAAGGTACCTCATATATATCATCTAGGTCTTCTGCAGAGATTACATTAGAACTTGATACGTCACAAAATAAAGAGACTTTATTTCTTATATCATCAGAAATTGGCTGATTGGATCTTAATACTATAAGGTCTGGGGAAATTCCATAACTTCTTAATTGAGCAACGGAGTGCTGTGTTGGTTTTGATTTAAGTTCAGAACTTGGCCCTATGTAAGGAACTAATGTCACATGTATGAATATAACATTTTCTTTTCCATATTCTTTCCGCATAAGCCTAGCTGCTTCGAGAAATGGTAAAATTTCAATATCGCCAACTGTTCCTCCAATTTCTGTAATTTGAACATCATTATTTCCAGAAACAGACTTAATACGTTTCTTTATTTCGTCTGTTATATGTGGAATAACTTGCACCGTAGCACCGAGGTAATCTCCCTTTCTTTCTTTATCTATAACTGATCTATACACACTACCTGTCGTTACATTTGACTCCTTCTTTAGATCTACATCTGTAAATCGCTCATAATGTCCTAAATCTAAATCGGTAGTTGCGCCATCTTCAGTAACAAAAACCTCTCCATGTTGAAAAGGATTCATAGTATCTGGATCTACATTTATATAGGGATCGAATTTTTGATTTACAACTGTTAGGCCTCTAGATTTGAGCAAAGCTCCAAGTGATGCGGAAGTGATCCCTTTACCTAAGCTAGAGACTACACCTCCGGTGACAAAGACATATTTAGTCACCTGGAAATAATAACATAATTATT
>CEPK01035326.1_pt1 | contig 15992 bp, 14 predicted proteins | sample 356231 | NCBI WGS metagenome assembly CEPK01 (sample SAMEA2620259, study PRJEB7988) | marine metagenome | biome: marine biome (ENVO:00000447); feature: deep chlorophyll maximum layer (ENVO:xxxxxxxx); material: "saline water (ENVO:00002010), including plankton (ENVO:xxxxxxxx)" | depth 80 m
TTTTAATGAACTAAAATTAAAACAGTCCATAAGGTTTAAACAGTATAATCAAATTATTCATATCACTAGATTATTTCCAAAGAAATTTGAGCTTATTAAAAACAGAGGATCCATGTATTGGATTATTAATGGCTATATATCAGTGAGACAAAAAATTATAAATCTTGAAAAAGTTAAGCATGAAGATGGAAAAAACTATTGTCACATTATTTTAGATCAAAGATTAGTAGAAACAAGACAAATTCGCTATAGGGCTTTTCAAGGTTGGAGATATTTAAGGCCTGAAAAAACACCCGAAGATATACAAGGTGGAAAATATAAAAGTAATAGTCAACTATATAAAATATTAGAAGATTTATGCTTAATATAGTTATATGCTGATATTTGGTATATTTAATTAGAAAGGAAAGAAATATGAAAATTTTAAATTATTTTTTAGTTTTATTAATGATAGTTTTTTCAGTAAATACTTCCATTGCATTGGAAAATAAACCAGTCATGGATTTAGCATTAGCAAAAAAATTGGCAGATGCCTGTGAAGCAAAAAAAGCTACTACTGATTGGAGACCATTAAATATAGCAATTGTAGATGCTGGAGCAGATTTAATATTGTTTAGACGGCAAGATGGCGCTTTTTTAGGAAGTGTTGATATAGCTATAAATAAAGCTGTATCTGCAGTAATGATTCCATACCCTACAAGAGTAATAGGTGATTTAGCTTATGGTAAGGATGGTAATCCTGGTAGAGTTCCAGGTATTTCTACAGTAGATTTTTTAGTTCCATTTGCAGGAGGGCTACCTATTAGAACTGAAAGTGGGCATTTAATTGGAGCTATTGGTATTAGTGGCGCTAGTTCTGATCAAGATGAAGAATGTGCTCAAGCAGCAATAGACGCGGTACAAGATTATTTAAAATAATGTTTGATCTTATTTTTAAAAATGCTTGTATCATTGATGGGACAGGTAAGCCTCCTTTTTATGGAGATTTGGCTGTTAAAGATAATATAATTGTTGATAGAGGAAAAAATCTAGGTTCTGCAAAAAATGTAATTGATGCAGAAGGTAAGTTTCTTACTCCTGGTTTTATTGACACTCACACACATTATGATGCTCAATTGACCTGGGATCCATGGGCCCTACCTTCGCCATGTTTAGGTGTTACAACCTTATTTATTGGTAATTGTGGCTTTACTATTGCACCCTGTAAACCAGAGCATAGAGATTTAACTTTACGAAATTTAACAAATGTAGAAGGGATGTCACTTGAAGCTTTAAGACAAGGAGTGGAATGGAACTTTGAGACATTTCCTGAGTATTTAAATTATTTAGAACAAAGAGGGTTGGGCCCAAATATTGCAGCTTATATAGGACATTCTTCTATAAGAGTTTACGCTATGGGTGAGGAAGCCACCAATAGATCAGCAAATCAAGACGAGATTAAAATAATGCAAGATATTGTTCATGAATCTATGACATGTGGTGCTATAGGATTTGCGACATCAACTTTTGAAGGACATAATGGTGAAAACGGAATTCCTATGCCTTCACGTTTAGCTGAACATAAGGAAATGATATCTCTTATTAGAAGTATGTCTTTGAGTGGCAGAGGTGTTTTTATGCTAACTAAAGGACTAGATACACCAATTAAAACAATTAAAGATTGGATGCAAGGGACTAATAGACCAGCGGTAGTAGCTGCTTTATTGCATAATCCTATGTTTCCTAATGCTATGGATAAACAAGTACAATCGATTAAAAATGCAACTGACGAAGGTATAGAAATGTGGGGGCAAGTTTCTTGTAGACCACTAACTATGGAATTTACCATGAAATCGCCATATTTATTTGAAGGATTTTCATCATGGAAAATTGCAATGCAAGCTGCTAATGAAGAAAAATATGCTGAAGTATTGAAATCTACTGAATTGAGACAAAATATGAAAGAAGAATTAGCAGATCCAAAGAGAGTGAGACTGTTTAATGATAATTGGGATGAGGTCATAGTAAGAACAGTTAAAAACGATAAATATAATAAGTTCGAAGGCAAAAACTTGAAGCAAATAGCTAGTGAAGAGGGTATGCATGCTTTTGATTGGCTATTAGATCATGCTTTATCTGAAGGTGGTATGGAGACTGAGTTTATTGTTTATTTATTAAATAAAGATAAATCTGCGGTAGGTAGACTTTTGAAAAGTGAAAATACTAGTATTTCATTATCTGATGCTGGTGCCCACCAAACTTTTTTTTGTGATGCTGGTTATGGATTATATATGTTAGATAATTGGGTAAAAAAAAGTAATTTAATGAGTATCGAAGAGGCTGTATACAGATTAACAGGAAAACAAGCTGATATTTATAGAATTGACCAAAGAGGGAGGCTTGTTCCAGGTCAATATGCAGACATCCTTTTAATAGACAAAGATAAAGTAGGCGTAACAGAACCTTATAAAGTTAATGATCTTCCTGGAGGTGCGGTTAGACTTACAGTTGATTCCATTGGATTGGATGGCGTATGGATTAATGGTAAAAGAGTAGTTCAGAATGGAAGTTTGGTAGATAGAAAAAATCTCTCAGGACATCTCATAAGAGCATTTCACGCATAAATACTTAAAAAAAATGAAGGAAAGAAATATCTTTCCTTCATTTATAAAATTTTACTACCAAATATTTTGTGCAGAAGCCATTGCAAATAACATAGGAACAGATAACAAAGTATTAGTTCTGCTAAATAACATAGCTGTTCTTGCTGAAGCTGCTTTAGAATCTGCGTCAACTTCTACAATCCCTAAAGCTCTTTTTTGGTTTGGCCAAATGACAAACCAAACATTAAACCACATTATAGTTCCAAGCCACATACCAATTCCGATAGCAGAATGTTTTGCAACGCCATCTATTAAACCTAGAGTGATTGCTTCTATTAAGTAACCATTTACATGCGCTAATAATATACCAGTTATTATAGTAGCCATTGCACCCCATCTAAACCACCAAAGTGCTGCAGGAGCAATAACTTTTCCAATTGCTGGTTTTTGTTCGTCGGGTATTTTTGGCATATTAGGAATTTGCACAAAATTGAAATACCAAAGTAAACCTATCCACATTATACCTGCTAAGACATGTAGGTATCTTAAAATTAAAGCCCAGAAACCTGTATCTAAAGAACCTCCAGAAGAAATATAATATAAGATAAATATTAATGTAAGAACTATTCCAGCCCCTACTGTTTTATGAAGTGATGTTAAAATATTTGCCATAGTTACCTCCGATTTAAAAATAGTAATAAAATTTTTAATAAAAATATATCAAATAATATTGATCCCATAATTTTTAGCCCATTTTAAACTATCTTTTGTATTCTTTAAAGGATTATATTCACATCCTATATAACCTTCATATTGAGAATCACTTATAGTCTTAAATAAGAATGGATAATTTATTTCCCCTTCATTTGGTTCATTTCTTCCTGGAGGAGAAGCTATTTGTATATGCTTTGTATAAGGAAGTGCTTTATTTATTAGTCTTGATAAGTTTCCAGTCATAATTTGTGCATGATATAAATCTAATTGTAATTTCAAAGCTGGATGATTTATTTCTTTGATTATATCTATGGCATCTGAAACGTAGTTTAGGTGATAATCAGGAATATCAATATTATTTATGGGTTCAATTAAAACGTTAAAATTATTTTCTTCCGCAATATTTGCACAAAAAAAGAGATTTTTTAAATAAACGTTTCTACATTTAATTGTATCATTTTTGTTAGAATTAATTCCAGCCATAATATGAATATTAGGACAATTCAATATTTTTGCATATTCAACGGTTTTATAAAAATTCTCTTTAAATTCATTTTCTCTTTTTAAAACACTTGCTAATCCTCTTTCACCTTTTTCCCATTCTCCTGGATGTGTATTGAATAGGACTAAAGAAAGTTTATTTTCATCCAGAAGTTCTTTTATTTCATTGACATTATATTCATATGGGAATAGAAATTCTACTGCTTTGAAACCTACTTTTGAGGCCTCTTTAAATTTTTTTTTGAAAGGCACTTCATTAAATAAAAATGAAAGATTTGCAGAAAGTTTAATCATACGTCATTATGCAATAGGATAGATTGAGGTTCAATATAATATGAAAAGTTGTGTAAATATAATAACATTTTTGATTTTTTTTCTTGCATTATTTAATGTGTGTAAATTGGCAGCCGAAGAAATAATTGCACCTGATGATGCTTATTCATTGGATATAGTAGGAAAGTATATTAAAGCACCTCTTATAGAGGAAAATACTATTGGAGATGCAAGGATTGCATTAGTAAATTTTACTGCTTTAATAAATGAAGATAATTATTTTAATGGGTCATTTATTGATTGTAAACTGACTGCTTATGCAGCTCCTGGAAGAGGTGGATTTAGTTGCGGCTTTGCCCAAATGGAAAATGTAAGCGGTTATTGTGTAATTACAGATACTAAGGGTGATTCGTTGGTGTCAAAATTAGAATGTTCCAGTGGGTCAACTATGACTCAAAATGTAAGGTGCGAAGGACGTATAGATTTTATTACAGGTACAGGAAAATATGCAGGTGTCTCTGGATTTGCTAAATTACATATGGATCAAATTTTTACTATAAGTGAAGAACAAATTCAATTTTCAGGGTATCTAAAGTTGCCTGCATTAAATTTACAATAATTAATCTATATATCTTATTTATTTCTATAAACTGCTATTTTTGGTAGTTCTTGTAGCGCATTTTTAAAATTAGATTCAGGGAAATGATTTAGTGACTTTATAGCACATTCACTAAATTCTAATGCCCTATTCATAGTGATGTTTATACCATCATATTTTTCTATGATTTTTAATGCTCTCTTAAAATCATCTTCATTTCTATTTTCTAATTCTATAACTCTTTTCCAAAAATTTTTTTCTTCTTTATCACTATTCGATATTGCAATAATTACAGGAAGCGTTATTTTACCTTCTCTGAAATCATCTCCAATTTTTTTTCCTAATTTTTCATTTCCTATATAATCTAATGCGTCATCGACTAGCTGAAAAGCTGTTCCTAAATATTCTCCATACTTTTTTAAGTTTTTTTGAGTTTGATTATCCTGATTAGTCAATAATGCACTTATTTCGGAAGCGGCAGAAAATAAACTTGCTGTTTTTGCTTTAATTATATTCATATAAGACTGGTCATCGGTTAAATAATTTTTAATTGTGATCAGCTGCATAACTTCTCCTTCAGCTAAAGTAGATGAAGTTTTAGATAATATTTTTAAAATTGATTTTGAACCATTTGCAACCATAAGCTCAAAAGATTTTGAAAAAAGAAAATCTCCAACCAATACACTACTTTTATTTCCGAATAGATCATTAGCTGTCGGTATTCCTCTTCTCATTTTACTTTCATCTATTACGTCATCATGTAATAAAGTAGCAGTGTGAATTAGTTCTACACAAGCAGCTAAAGATAGATGGTTTTTTCCTGAATAATTACATAATTTAGAAGTTAATAATGTGACAATGGGTCGAATTTTTTTTCCACCTGCAGTAAGTATGTGATTAGCTAAATTATCTATTAAAGGAATTTTGTCTCCTATATTATTCTTAATTATTTTTTGAACTTCAATAAGGTCATTTTTTACTAAATTATTGATATCATCAATATTGTATTTTTTTTTATATAATCTTTTTAACAATAAGTTTCCAATAAAGTTTTTACTTAACTATAATATATATTCTTTTATTATGAATTATAGATAAAAGTATCTGTAATATTTAATATAGTATTTTTTATGTAAATTATATAATTTTTAATTATTTGTCTTTATAGAAATTTTAATTGGTTTATTTAATATGGAAATTACAAAAAATAAAATTTTGAATGGAGAGCTTTCTTTATATCAACCTAAGGATGGCTTTAGATTTGGAATGGACTCTATATTATTATATGCCTCTATTAGTAACTATGTTAATTGTATAGAGTTTGGTTCTGGTGTTGGGGTTGTATTATTGTCTCTAGCAAAGAGGTTTCCTAAGTCTCGATTAGTAGGAATTGAAAAAGATAACAAATTGATTAGTTTAGCTGAAAAGAACGCAAAATTAAATAATTTAGATCATTTAAATATAGATTATTATTGTTTAGATATTAAAACTAGAAAATTTTTATTAGAATTAAATAATTCATTTGATCGAGTTGTAATGAATCCCCCTTATTTTAATTCTAGTTCTGTCTTGTTTTCTAAAAATAAATATAAAAAAAACTCTAGATATGAGGAAAATATAAAAACCTGGTTTGAAGCAGCATATAATAAACTAAAACCTAAAGGATATTTAAATTTTATATTTAGATCTGATTATTTAAATATTGCTATGGAGTGTTTATCAGAAAAATGGGGTGAAATAAAATTATTTCCTTTATGGCCTAAGAAAGGAAAAAAGTCTAAATTAACCATAATACAGGCAAAAAAAGATTCCAAATCTAACGTAAATTTATTGCCAGGATTAATATTACATAATAATGATGGAAGTTATACAAAAACTTGTAATGATATACTAAATAATAAATGTTATATAAATTTAAATTAAATAGAGGATTTAACTTAATGAAACTAATTTCAAAATTTTTTAATAAGAAATTGCCTGTTATAAATATAATAAGAATGTCAGGGGTTATATCAAGTGGTTCCCGTTTTCCTTCGTCAAGCCATTTATCTCTAGAAGGTTTAGAAAAACAGATAGAAAGGGCATTTGAGGGAAAAAAAGTTTCAGGCGTTGCTATTGTAATTAACTCTCCAGGTGGTTCGCCTGTTCAATCTGCTCTTATATCAGAAAGAATTTTGGAATTATCTAAAAAAAATAACATTCCTGTATTTGCTTTTGTAGAAGATGTTGCAGCTTCAGGAGGATACTGGTTGGCTTGTGCAGCTGATGAGATTTTTGTTATGCCGGCATCTATTGTAGGTTCAATAGGAGTTATCTCTGCTGGATTTGGTTTTGTTGATGTGATAAAAAAAATTGGAATAGAAAGACGAGTTTTTTCTAAAGGTGAAAATAAAGGTATGTTAGATCCATTTCAACCTCAAAATCCAGATGATGTTAAATTGATTACAGATTTGCAGCAAGAAATTCATGAACAGTTCAAGGATTGGGTTTCTTTGCGACGTGGTAAAAAATTAAATATAGAAACAATTAAAAAAGAAGGCATATTTGAAGCTAAAATATTTTCTGGAACAAAGGCTTGTGAAATAGGCTTGGCAGACGCAATCGGTGAACTTAAACAGGTAATGAGAAATAGGTTTAATGATAAAGTTATATTTAAAGAAATTACTGGTAAGAAAAAATTAAGTCAAAGACTTGGGTTTTCAGCTAGTCATTATTCTAAAGTTATTGATTACATTGAAGAAAGAATTGCATTTGCAAAATTTGGCCTTTAATTATAGATTTCAGTAAACAGGAGATAAAATGTTAGGTTTTAGTTTGCCAAAAATATTATTATTAATATTTATTATTTTCATAATTTGGTACGGATTTAAAATGATAGAAAGAAGGGCTTCTGGAAAAGTAGAAAGCAGTAAAAATAAAAAATCCTCCGAAACAGATACTTCAGAAGACGTCAAAGATTCAAAAAAGAAATATACAGATGCTGAGTATACAGAAATAGATGAAGATAATGAAAAATAATTCATTTCAATCTATTATATTTAAATTACAAAATTTTTGGTCTAAAAACGGTTGTATTATATTGCAACCTCTAGACATGGAAGTTGGTGCAGGCACTTTTCATTCCGCAACTGTTTTAAGAGCATTAGGAAAGAAACCATGGAAAGCAGCTTATGTCCAGCCTTGTAGAAGACCTACGGACGGGAGGTATGGTGAAAACCCAAATAGATTACAACATTATTATCAGTTCCAGACTGTCTTAAAGCCTTCGCCAAAAAATATACAAAAGTTATATTTAAGTAGTTTAGAAACTTTAGGTATAGATTCAAAAAAAAATGATATTAGGTTTGTAGAAGACGATTGGGAAAGTCCAACACTAGGTGCATGGGGATTAGGATGGGAAGTTTGGTGTAATGGTATGGAAGTATCACAATTTACCTATTTTCAGCAGATAGGTGGTATTGATTGTCGTCCTGTTACCGGAGAGTTAACTTATGGTTTAGAGAGGTTAGCTATGTATATACAAGACATAGATAATGTTTATGATATTGATTGGAATGGAGAAGGAATAAAATATGGTGATGTTTTTCTACAAAATGAAATTGAGCAATCAAAATTTAATTTTGAAAAATCAGATCCAACAATTCTTATTAAGAACTTTTCTGAATTAGAAAAAATTACTTCAAGACTTATAAATGAGGAATTGGTTTTACCAGCATATGAGCATTGTATAAAAGCTAGTCATATTTTTAATTTAATTGATGCTAGCGGTGTTATTGGAGTTAATGAGCGAGCTGCATATATTGCGAGAGTTAGAGCAATGGTTAAGTCATGTGCGGATTTATATGTTAAAAAATTGGATGAAGAGTAATGCCTCAATTATTAATAGAGTTGTATAGTGAGGAAATGCCTGCTGGTCTTCAAGAAGCAGGAGCTCAAATATTAAAAAATTCATTTATAAATGGTTTGGAGGAAGAAGGACTTACGTACGGAAAATCTCAAATATTTTGGAGTCCTATGAGGTTGTCTTTGATTATTGAGAATGTTGCTAGTTATACAGATGATTTAGTTATAGAAAAAAGAGGGCCTCGAAAAGATTCTAATAATATGGCTATTTCAGGTTTTGCTAAGAGTGTAGGAGTAAAAGATACACAATTAGTTTTGAAAGATACAGCTAAAGGAAGTTTTTACTTTTATAGTTATGCTAAAAAGGGTGAACAAAGTCCCATAATTATTGAGAGAGTTCTTAAAAAAATTATTAATAATTTTTCATGGAGTAAGTCTATGAGGTGGGGTGATGGAAAACTTAAGTGGGTAAGACCACTTCATTCCATATTATGTCTATTTGATAAAAAGCCTTTAAAGTTTTCTATAGAAGATATCGAGAGCAATAAATTTACTTATGGTCACAGATTTGTTTCTCCAGAAAAAATAGCCATAAATAAAGTAGAAGAGTATTTCTCTAAATTAAAGAATAAGAATGTAATTTTAGATGCAAAAGAGAGAATAAAAATTATTAAAGATCAAGGATTAATTTTAGCCAAAAACAATAAACTAATTTTTAAACCCTCTGAAAATTTATTAAAAGAGGTTGCTAATTTAGTAGAGTGTCCATATGTATTTATTGCGAGTTTTGATAAAGAGTATTTGACTCTTCCTCAAGAAATTCTGCAATTAACAATGATGAAGCAGCAAAAATATTTTCCATTATTTAAAAAAAGTAAAAAAATTAGTAATGAATTTTTAGGAGTTTCAAATATTCCTATTAATAGTGATGATATAGCAATTGGAAATGCAAAAGTTTTGAAGGCGAGACTGGCAGATGCTAAGTTTTTTTATCAAAATGATATTAAAAAAGGTTTAACTAATTTTAATAAAGGATTAAAAAATGTTATTTTTCATAGATTGCTCGGTTCTATGGAGAGTAAAATCTGCAGAATAAAATTTTTTATTTCGGATCACTATATTATTTTTGGTGCAGATAAGAATATTTCTCTTACGGCAGCTAATTTATGCAAGGCTGATTTATGTAGTGAGATTGTATATGAAATGCCAGACCTTCAAGGTGTTATAGGAAGTAAATATTCTGAGTTAGAGGGTAATGATTCTAGAATTAGTGATGCTATTAAAGAACATTATTCACCTCTAGGTCCAAATGACATATGTCCAAGGAATCCTGAGTCAGTTATTTTATCATTTGCGGATAAAATAGATACTTTGGTAGGTTTTATTGCAAGTGATTTGAGACCGAGTGGTTCAAAAGATCCATTTGGAATTAGAAGAAGTGGTATTGGTATAATTAGATTAATCCTAGAAAATAATATTAGAATATCATTAAAAAATATTATTAGTTTCTCTTATGGTCAGTATTTAAAACAAAATATAAAGTTTGTTCATGCCGAAAATGAATCTATAGAAATTATTTTAGAATTTTTAATGGAAAGATTGAAAGGTTTTATGCGTGATAGAAAGCTATCTCAATCATGTATTTTAGCTGTTTGTAATATTACTAAAACAGATGATATTTTTGATATTGTTCAGAGAATAAACGCTTTGGATAAATTTGTACGTACTCAAAAAGGCATGTTATTTATTCAAGGATTAAAAAGAGTTAGAAGAATTTTATCCATAGAAGAAAAAAAATATAAAGTTAGTTATAAAGGAAATATTAATAAAACACTGTTAAAAGCAAAAGAAGAGAAAGAATTATGGGATTATTTTGAAAAAATTAATGTGGATACTTTAGTTTTTCTAGAGCAAGAGAAGTATGAGAAAGCAATGGAATCCTTTCTAAAAATTAAAAATAAATTAGAAAAGTTTTTTGAAAAAGTACAAGTTAACACTGAGGATGATAAATTGAGAATTAATCGACTAAATATTTTATCTTCTATTAGAGAAACATTTATCGATTTCGCTGATTTTTCATTGATTGAAATTGAAAACGACGCTAAATAATTAAGTTAATATTTTATATTTTAAAGGTACATCTAAATGGATAAATGGGTATACACTTTTGGGGCTGGAAAAGCTCAAGGAAATGCAAAACAAAAAGAATTATTAGGAGGCAAAGGAGCTAATTTAGCCGAGATGAGTAATATAGGTTTGCCTGTTCCTCCTGGTTTCACAATTACTACTGAAGTATGTAATTATTATTATCGAAATAATAAAAATTATCCGACGGATTTGGAAGAGCAACTAATTACTGCATTAGATAATATAGAAAAAATTACAAAAATGAAATTTGGAAGTAGTAATTTACCTTTATTACTTTCTGTGCGTTCAGGTGCTAGAGCCTCAATGCCTGGAATGATGGATACTGTCTTAAATCTTGGATTAAATGATAAAACGGTAATAGGTTTGAGTAATGAAAGTGGTGATAAACGTTTTGCTTATGACAGCTATAGAAGATTTATTCAAATGTATGGGGATGTTGTATTAGGTATTGATTCAGCAGACTTTGAAGAAATTATTGAACAAGAAAAATTATCTAATGGTGTTGTTTTAGATACTGAAGTTTCTGCAGAAATATGGGAAAATATAACAATATTATTTAAAGATTTAGTAAAGAAAGTCACTGGTGATGACTTTCCTCAAGACCCTATTGAACAGTTATGGGGTGCAATAAGTGCCGTATTTAGTTCATGGATGAATCAAAGGGCTATTACATACAGAAAATTAAATGATATTCCTGCATCTTGGGGTACAGCAGTTAATATTCAGGCAATGGTGTTTGGTAATATGGGAGATGATTGTTGTACTGGAGTAGCTTTTACTAGAAATCCTTCGAGTGGAGAAAATAATTATTATGGCGAATATCTTGTAAATGCTCAGGGAGAAGATGTTGTAGCAGGAATTAGGACTCCACAAAATTTAACAATTAAGGAAAAAGAACTTCAAAATTCAGATACTATGTCAATGGAAGAGGCTATTCCAGAAGTTTTTAAACAATTAACAAATATTTTTGATTTGTTAGAAAAGCACTACAAAGATATGCAAGATATTGAGTTTACAGTACAAAAAGATGTTTTATGGATACTTCAAACTAGATCAGGAAAGAGAACTTCAGCTGCTGCGGTAAAAATAGCAGTTGATATGTATAATGAGAAATTAATTTCTAAAGAAGAAGCAGTAGTAAGAATAGATCCATTAGGACTAGATCAATTGCTTCATCCAACATTAGACCCAAATTCAGAAAAAAATATTGTTACTACAGGTTTACCTGCTTCACCGGGAGCAGCATTTGGAAAAGTAGTATTTAATTCTGATACTGCAGAAGAACTAGCAAATAATGGAGAATCAGTGATTTTAGTTAGAATGGAGACTAGTCCAGAAGATATTCACGGCATGTATGCAGCAAAAGGTATTTTAACTAGTAGGGGAGGTATGACTAGTCATGCAGCAGTTGTAGCAAGAGGAATGGGTAGAGCATGTGTTGCGGGGGCAGGAGATATAATAATTAATTCAGAAAATAATGAGTTTATTTCTAATAATATTAAAGTTAAAGAAGGAGATATTATTACAATAGATGGCAGTTCAGGAGAAGTTATACTAGGAGAAGTGTCGACAATATTGCCTGAATTATCAGAAGAATTTAATCAGTTAATGAAATGGGCTGATGAAATTAGAGACCTTAAAATTAGAACTAATGCAGAAACGCCTAAGGATGTAAAAGTTGCATTAGAATTTGGTGCAGAGGGTATAGGACTATGTAGAACAGAACATATGTTTTTTGATACAGAAAGAATTTCAGCAGTTAGAGAAATGATTTTTTCTGATAATGAGAAAGATAGAAGAGCTGCATTAAATAAAATTGCCCCTATGCAAAAAAATGATTTTACAGAAATTTTTATTTTAATGAAAGATCTTCCTGTAACTATTAGGTTGTTAGATCCTCCTTTACATGAATTTTTACCAAGAGAAGAGGAAGAACTAGATGATTTATCAAAGAAATTAGGCAAAGATAAATCTTTAATTAAGTCTCGAGTTTTACAACTTGAAGAACAAAACCCTATGTTAGGACATCGCGGATGTAGATTAGGAATTACTTTTCCTGAAATATATGAAATGCAAGTTAGATCTATATTCGAGTCAGTTACTGAAGTTTCTAAAAAACTTAATTTAAGTATCATGCCAGAAATTATGGTTCCGTTAATTATTAGTGATAGTGAATTGATTTTTATAAAAGAAAAAATTGATGATGTTGCTCTAGCAGTCGAAAAAGAAACAGGAGTTAAAATAAAATACCTTGTAGGCACTATGGTTGAGTTGCCAAGAGCTGCATTAAATGCTGAAGATATATCAAAATATGCTGATTTTTTTAGTTTTGGTACAAATGACTTAACTCAAACTGCTTTGGGAATTAGTAGAGATGATAGTGGCAAATTTCTTCCAGAATATATAGATCAAAATTTATTAGAATCTGATCCGTTTGTTTCTATTGATGTTAATGGTGTAGGAAAGTTAGTCTCTATTGCTGTAGATTCAGGAAAAAATCAAAATAAGAATCTTAAATTGGGAATTTGTGGAGAACATGGAGGAGATCCAAAATCAATTGAGTTTTTTCATAAAGCAGGCTTAGATTATGTTTCTTGTTCTCCATTTAGAGTTCCTATTGCAAGGTTAGCTGCTGCACAATCTAAAATTAGAAACAAATAAATTATTTTATAAATTTTATTTTACTTTCTGCAATTTTAATATATTTATTTTTAGATTTATATTCCTCATAAACTTCTCTTCTTATTGTTGCTAAACCTATATTTTCTCTAATTGATCTAATAACTCCAACTTTTCTATTATCTAATTTTATTTCATTTCCCATAGATAAGGTTTTTCCTTCAATTTCGATTTTAGTTAATAGTTTTTTTGCAGTACCTCTATATTTTTGTCTAGCCGTATTTTCTTGGCCAATATAACAACCTTTATTAAAATCAATAGCATTCATGATTTCAAAATTGTTTTCTAATAAAAAACTTTTTCCTACTTCTAGATCTTTATTGCTATCAGGTATTACAAGGTTAATTCTTATCGTTTCATAATTTTTAATAGATTTATTATCTATATCAGATATCTCGGAGGGTAATTTATCATTACTAGAATACAATCTGATGCCTAATTTTTTATTTCTGGGATCAATCAAGAATATATTATTATTCATATTAGAAGTTGAACCTTCTGTGTGCTTTAAATTGAAGCTCGAAAGTAAGAATTGGTATTCACCATATATTAAATATATTGTTATATTTTCTATAACTGAAAATTTTACATCTTTTCTTAATTTATACATATTTAATAATTTTATAAATTCTTCTGATCTATTTTTATCACACTCTAAATACAGTGATTCTTTTTCATTTCCTTTGAAAATTATAAAATCAAATAAAAATTTTCCTTGAGGGTTGAGCAATGTTGAATAAATTGATTTAGTATTTGATACTAATTCCATATTATTACTTATTAAATTTTGTAAGAACTCTACTTTATCTTTTCCTTCTATTGATAAGACAGTTTTATCAATAATTTTGGTTTTATATATATTTTTATGCATATTAACCTTATTTATTTTTGAATAATGCTTGCATTCCTTAAAATACCTTCGTAAACCCTTATCATGCTAATAACATTTCTTGACAAAAGCCAAATTTTTGATGGCTCAGCTTTAAAACAGAGGCCTCTAGGTGCTTCGGAAAAATCACTTATTTTATTAGCAGAAGCACTAGCTAATATAGGGCATATAGTTAGAATTTTCAATAATTGTGAAAAAAGTGTAGTAATTAATAAAGTTAGCTGGAATCCTATTAGTAATTTTAATGCAACTCACTCAGATATATGGGTATCTGTTAATGATCCTAAATTGTTTGATTTATGCGAAGGTAGTAATAAAAAGATATTGTGGTTGATTAATTCAGGTTTGTTATTATCTAAGCCTGAATATTTCCAAGCTACCATAAATCATAATCCTACTATCGTTTATCAAGGAAAAAATCATATTGACACTATTCCCGATGGTTTGAAATCTTTAGATGCAAAAATGATTACCTTAGGAGTAAGTAACAAGTATTCTAATACGAATGAATTTATGCCTTCTGTTGCCCCTAAAGCTTTTGTTAATACAAATCCACTTATTGATTTAGATTGGTTAATTAATTTATGGATTAATAATATTCATACTAAATTACCTTGGGCGGAACTATATATTTTCTCAATGACTATGTATAAAGGTTTAAAAGGAAATAAAATTGGTGAGAAATATAAAACTATTCTTGCTAAAGTAAAAAATAACTTAAAATATAATATTCATGTAAAAAAACCAAAAATAGATAGTGAGTTTATTGAAGAAATGAAAAGTATGAGAGTCCATTTATACCCTTCACATAATTTTGAAACATCAGCGCTTACATTGATGGAATCCCAAGCTTTAGGAATACCAGCTGTAACCAGACCGTTAGGAGCTGCTCCTGAAAAAATCATTAATGGTAAGACCGGATTTGTGGCTCAAAATGATATCGAATTTTCAGAATATACTATAAGGCTAATGAATGATATTGAATATTTTAAAAGAATTTCTAATCAAGCTAAAGAACTTAATTTAAATATTAATTGGGATACAAAAGTAAAAGAATTTATCACATTATTCGAAATAGGTTTGTCAACATGAAAAAGCAGTTATTATTTATTGGAAATACTCGTCTAGGTGACGCTGTTATGTCCACAGGACTTTTAGCCAGTTTATGTAATAATTATTCTGCAGATGCAACAGTAGTTTGCGGCAAAGTTGCTGTACCAATATTTAAGTCTTTTCCAAATGTAAAAAATATAATTCAATTAAATAAAAAGAAATATAGCATGCATTGGTTTGAAATTTGGAAAGAAGTAAAAAAAATTAAATGGGATATAGTTTGTGATTTGCGGAATACGCCAATAATTTGGTTTATATCAGCAAAAAAAAGGATAATTTTATCACCAAAAGAATCTAAAACTTTACATAGAATAGCTAGGTTACATAAAATTTCACCAGACAAAAATCAACCTATACCTAAAGTTTGGATTAGCTCTAGAGATAAAATAGAAGCAAAGTCATATATAAAAGATAGTAAAGGTCCATACGTGGTTATAGGGCCTACAGCTAATTGGAATGCAAAAATTTGGCCGGCAGAAAAATTTGCAGAGTTATTAAAAAGAATAATTACATATCGTTTATTTACTGGAGCCACCTTTATCCTAGTAGGAGGTCCGGGAGAAGAAAATATTGGAAAAGAAGTTGAAAGTTTAAGTGAGAATATTAAAATTATTAATTTAATAGGTAAGCCAATTATGCCTACTGCCGCCAT
>CEPK01022379.1_pt1 | contig 15944 bp, 15 predicted proteins | sample 356231 | NCBI WGS metagenome assembly CEPK01 (sample SAMEA2620259, study PRJEB7988) | marine metagenome | biome: marine biome (ENVO:00000447); feature: deep chlorophyll maximum layer (ENVO:xxxxxxxx); material: "saline water (ENVO:00002010), including plankton (ENVO:xxxxxxxx)" | depth 80 m
AAAGTAGGTATTGTAACTGGAGGTGGTTCTGGACATTTACCAGTTTTTACTGGCTATATAGGAAAAGGTTTTTTAGATGCGTGTGCTGTAGGATCTGTATTCGCTTCACCATCAGTTGATCAAATGTTTTCAGCAATAAAAAATGCAAATAACGGTAATGGAGTATTGTGTATTATTGGAAATTATGGTGGAGACGTAATGAATTTTGAAATGGCATGCGAAATGGCTGAAGCAGAGGGAATAAAAACGAAAAAAGTTATAGTTGCCGATGATATTGCTAGCGCAAAAATTTCAGAAAAAGAAAAAAGAAGAGGTATTGCCGGTATGATTTTTGTATTTAAAATTGCTGGTGCTATTGCAGAGACAGGGGTATCTCTTGATGATGTTTTTAAAACAGCAACTGAAGCAAACAATAATATTAGAACACTAGGGGTTGCGATGTCACCTTGTATTTTACCTGAGGCAGGTAAACCTACTTTTCAAATTGGTGATGATGAAATTGAGATAGGAATGGGAATACATGGCGAACCTGGAATTAAAAGAGAAAAATTAAAACCAGCCAATGATTTAGTCGATGATCTTTATAAAAGAATTATTGAAGACTCTGGGATTAAAAGTAATGACCATATAGCAATCATGATAAATAGTCTAGGAGCTACACCACTTGAAGAACTTTATATTATATCAAAAAGAGTTAATGAAAATTTGTTAAATTCTAAAATTAAAAATATTAAAACTTTTGTTGGAAGATATGCTACCTCTATGGAAATGGCTGGAATGTCTATTACAACTTTAAAATTAAATGATAATTTAAAAAAATATTTGTTTGAAAATAGTGAATGTCCTTTTTGGAATAATTAAGTTTTATTCCTCAAAAAATATATAAATATAAATCCTGTTATATACATAATTAGTGCGTAAGCGGCAGTAGGAATTAAGTAAACAATTTCGTTCGAGATTTGAGTAGCAACAAATACTGCTAAAGTTCCATTTTGTAAGCCGCATTCGATTGCAATACATTTTCTTTGTTCTAGACCCGTCGCAAATGCTTTTGCAAGATTATATGCAATAAACATCATTACTACATTTAATATTAAAACAACTAAACCAGCTTGAGATAAATATTCTACAATATTATCTTTTTCCTCAATCCAAATAGCTACAAACACAATTACAAATAAAATTCCTGTTATTTTATCTATAATAGAAATTTTAGAGGAAATAAAATTTTCAGCGAATTTTCTAATTATCATTCCTAAGATAACTGGAACTGCCACAACACCTGACATCTTAATTGCTGTTCCTGTCAAACTAATATTCTGGGATGTTAAATCTATTCCAAGTAAGTCTGCAGAAGTAAAAACAATTAATGGAACAGTAATGATACTTATAACACTTATGACTGCTGTTAATGATACTGATAAAGCAACATCTCCTTTTGCAAATTTAGTAAGGACGTTTGTGGTTATTCCTCCTGGAGCTGCTGCAATAATCATTACACCTAATGCAATTTCTACAGAGGTGTTAAGTATCTTTATTAAAATAAAAGCTACAATTGGTAAAATTACTAGTTGAGAAATAAAACCGACTAAAAAATCTTTAGGGTTTTTTAGAACTCTAATAAAATCTTGGGTTGTTAGTCCTAAACCTAAGCCCAGCATTATCAATGCTAGTGCTATAGGTGCTATTTTTGTTACTATCTCCATAAAGATGACATTTTCTACTCGTAACTATTTTACTATAATTTTAATAAAAATTATATATACAAAAACCTAATAAAAATGCTTTCAGATAAAGAAATAGTTTGTCCAAACAATCTTTTAAATGTAGCCCACAAAAAAAAGGGTGTGGTAGTTGGAATTGTAAATGCAGGAAAACCTCTTCCGATGCTATCTGTTATGGATGCTGTAAACGAGAATTTAATAATTCCAATTTTAATTGGCGATAAAAAAGAAATACAGAAATGTGCTGATGACCTAAAATTTGATATTTCAAAATTTGAAATAGTTCATGAGCCTGTTGAAAATAATACAGCAAAAATTGCGGCTAAATTAGCCTCTGAAGGGAAAATAAAAATAATTGTTAAAGGACACATACATACAGATGTTTTGATGAAGGAAGTTTTAAAAAGAGAATATAATTTACTAGGAAAAACTAGACTAAGTCATATATGGCATATGACTTTAGATAAAGAAGATTCTCCCCTAATAATTACAGATGGTGCACTAAATGTAATGCCTAATGTAAAAACAAAAATGCATATTTTAAAAAATGTTATTAACTTTTCTCATAGAATAGGAATAGAAAAACCAAAAGTTGCGGTTCTATCTGCAACTGAAGAGGTGTTAGATAGTGTTCAAAGTTCTCTAGATGCTAAAGAAATTACCGAATTAGCAAAAAAAGAAAATTTAAAAGCTGATGTTTTTGGACCATTGGCATTTGACAATAGCATTTCAAAAAAATCTGCAGCGATTAAAGGAATTAAAAATACAGTTGCTGGCCAAGCAGATATACTTTTGGTACCATCAGTAGAAACTGGAAATGGATTGGTAAAAATGATGATCTATTTTATGGGCGCTTGTGCAGCAGGTGTAGTAATTGGTGGAAAAGTACCAGTAGTAATTACAAGTAGATCTGATGAAGCAAGAGCAAGATTAGCATCAATGGCGGCGGCAGTTGTTGCATTAGACTAATTAATGATTTAAAAGATCAAAAAATTATGACAATTAAATATCTTAAAAAATCTCCTAAAACTTCTTCAACAGATGACACAAAAACAAGAGAAATTGTTCAAAACCTGTTAAGTGATTTAGAAAAATCTAGAGAAGAAGGTTGTAAAGATTTAACAAAAAAATTTGATAAGTACGAAGGAGAAATTGTCGTATCAAAAGATAAAATTGATGAAATAACTAAATCACTAGATCAAAAAACTAAAGATGATATTAAATTTTCTTATGATAGGGTAAGAAAGTTTGCCGAAGCTCAATTAAAAAATTATGGACAAGACTTTGAGGTTGAACTTTCAAAAGGTTTGTATGCTGGTCAAAGATTAATACCAGTTAATACGGCTGGTTGTTACATACCTGGTGGAAGATACGCGCATATTGCTTCTGCAGTAATGAGTGTTACTACAGCAAAAGTTGCAGGTGTAAAAAATATAATTGCATGTAGTCCTCCTAAAGCAGATGTTGGAGCTCATCCAGCAATAATTTATACTGCCAACCTATGTGGCGCTGATGTAATTCTAAATTTAGGTGGTGTTCCTGCGATTGCAGCAATGACTTATGGTATGTTTGGAAATCAACCTGCTGATATACTTGTTGGACCAGGTAATCAATTTGTTGCTGAAGCAAAAAGAATTTTGTTTGGAAAAGTTGGAATAGACTTGTTTGCTGGACCAACAGAAATAGCTGTAATAGCTGATGAAACAGCAGATCCAGAAATAGTAGCCTTTGATTTAGTGGGACAGGCTGAACATGGATACAATTCCCCTGCGTGGTTGTTTACTACAAGCCAAAAACTTGCAGATGAAGTAATGAAAAGAGTTCCTGAATTAATTGCTGATTTACCTGAAATTCCTAGAACAAGCTCAGAGGCCGCTTGGAGAGATTATGGTGAAGTTATATTATGTGATACAGACGAGGAAATGGCATCTATTAGTGACGAATACGCTCCAGAACACCTAGAGGTACAAACTAAAAGAGATAAATGGTTTCACGATAGACTTAAAAATTATGGCTCGCTGTTCATTGGGGAAGAAACAACAGTTGCATACGGAGATAAATGTTCTGGAACAAACCATATACTTCCAACAAAAGGTGCTGGCAAATATACAGGTGGTTTGTTCGTTGGGAAATTTATAAAAACTTTGAGTTTTCAAAGAATGACTAAAGAGTCTACAAAAGAAGTTGGTGCAGCAGCGGCAAGAATTTCTAGATATGAAGGTATGGAAGCACACGCAAGAACGGGCGATGTAAGGCTAAGAAAATACGGTTATTCGAATTAAACTTAACTTAATACTAAATCTAAATATAAAGCAGCAGACCAAGAAAAATTATTCGCGCCCATAGATTTTCCGTTTTTACAACTATAATATTCATGAAAACCTTTCTTTTCTAACATTTGGATAGTCTTTTGTTTTACATACTCAGAAAATAACTTATCTTTATTTTTTAAACCTTGATAGATAATCCAGTTACAATTGATCCAAACTGGTCCACGCCAATATCTTTTCTCTTCAAAATTTTTATGATTTGGTTTTATAGACGAAAAAATATATTTTTCTTTTTTATTATAATTTTTTAAACTATTAATTATTTTTTTATTAATTAATTCATTTTTTAAATCTGCATATAAAAGAAAATAATTTGTAATTGACGGAATTCTTATTTTTTTTTTATTTTTTAAATCTTTACAGGTAAATGTATTATTTTTGTGATTATACAGTTTTATTATTTTGGTTTCGGTTAAAGCAATATAATTTTTAATTTTTGAAATATTTAAATTAAATTTCTTAAGTAAAACTAATAAATCTTTGTTTGCTTTTAAGAATATAGAGTTAAAGCCTATATCAACAACATTGAACAAAGACGCCTTATAAATTTTTTTTGTATTGTATTTATTTTTTTTTAGGAAATTTTTAATTGTGACATACCTGTCATAATCTATATCTAGGGGCCTATATTCTGGGTTAACAACTTTAACATCTCCCCTTTTATACTTTAAATCTTTCTCAACTTTAATTTTGCTCATTGGTATATCCCATAAAGGTGAATTATCATATCCACTCTCCCAAGGATGTAGAATTGAAACTAAGCCTGTCTTTTTTGGATCTCTAAATTTTATAAACCACTCATGGTATTTATTTAGATTTTTTACAATTTTAATTACCTTTAATTTTTGTTTTTTATTGAGTTCATTTTTTTCTACAATTTTTTTTAATACACTTGTCATTATTGGTGGTTGTGTAATTCCTGATGAACTAATTTTATTTCCACAATTCCATACTGAGTAATTAGGATAATAATTTGTATTTTTGTTATGGAAAAGGATATGTGGAACCATCCCATCCTTCCACTGCCCTTTTAATAAGGTACTAATTTCACCCAAAGCAAAGTTCAAATTAAAATATGAATAACCTAGTGCAATAAATGCGGAGTCCCAATTCCATTGGGCAGGATATAATTTATTATTTGTTGGCAAAGTGTAGCCTGATCTTCTGTTACCTAATAATACCTTTTTTGCTTTTTTTATTGATGCTTTCATCAACCCTTAACACTTCCAGCTGTTAACCCACTAACTAAATATTTTTCAAAATAAACAAATATAAATAAAACAGGTAATGTTACAATTACTGACCCAGCCATCAAATATTGTCTTGGTGTTTCAGCATCGCCACTCAAATATTGTATTGCCCTAGATAATGTAAATGAATTTGGATTATCTAAAAACATTAATGAAAATAAAAACTCATTCCAAGCTATCATAAATACGTAAAGCGCTACCGAAGAAATTGCTGGAATACTGAGTGGAAGAATTATTTTAATGATAATTCCAAACCAACTCAATTTATCTAAAATTGCAGCCTCCTCTAGTTCTTTAGGTATACTTTTGAAATATCCTTGTAGCATATAAATAGCGACTGGTAGTGTTGTTGCGGTATAAACTATTAATAAGCCAAAAATTGAATTTCTTAAACCCAACTGACTAAAAACTGTGTACAGTGGAATTACTAAGACAATTGCTGGGAACATATAAATTATTAATATTGAAGTAGACATGAATGATTTTCCAAAAAAGTTAAGTCTTGCAATTGCATAAGCAGCTGGAATTGCGAAAAGTAATGTAATTAAAACAGTTCCTAGAGAAACTATTGTACTAGTCAAAATATATTTTCCAAATTTATATGACTTAAATATTACAAAATAAGATTTGAATAGTTCCTTTATATCCTGATTAAAATTTATAGAAAAATCTAGTGGGTTAACAAGTAAAGCAATTTGAGTTTTAAAACTTGTTACCAACATCATATAAAATGGAAATAAAATTACAAATGAAAATAAAACTATTCCAAACAATGTAAGAAAATCAAATATTATAGTTTGAGTAGAATGTTCATTGATAAAAAAATCATTATTATACTTTTTTAATTTATTAAAAAATAAACAAATAATTAAAAAAGATCCAAAGTTATACCAAAAAGGAAGATTTTGAATTAAATATCCATCAATAAAAATAAATATAAACGAAAATATAAATAACCTAATTAAAAAATTTATCTTTTTTTCTATGATTACATTTAAGAAAGTCACTAAGAATCCTAAGATAAATAAAATTTGAAAATTCAAATTATCTAACTTTACACCTTGCAATGTAGATAGAATTTTCCAAATGGAAATCAGACTTAATAAAAGTAAGGAGGAAATAATTGAAAAAATTATAATATTTTTAATTTTCATCTACCTTCCTTCCTAAAAGTTTGAAATAGAAAAACATAAATAATAGTAAAAGGATCACAATAACTATTGATACCGCTGACCCTGTTCCTATATCAGAAATGGCAAATCCCTGTTGATATACGTTTATAGGTAAAGTTCTAGTTCCAGAGGCACCCCCTGTTAATAAAAAAACGTCTTCAAACTTATTAAAATTCCAAATAAATCTAATCATAAACAGAATAGAAATTACTGCAGTTATTTGAGGTAAAGTTATTTTAAAGAATTTTTGAAAAGGACTTGCACCATCAACATCTGCTGCTTCGTACAATTCTTTAGGTATTGCTTGAAGTCTTGCGAGAATAAATAAAAACGCAAGTGGAAAATATCTCCATATTTCAAAAATTATGACCGTTGTTAGTGCGAGTCGTAATTTAAAATCAATACCTAAAATATTAATATCTATATACTTTTGACCAAGTAAGTTAATTGGTGTTTCAATTATCTGATAATTAATTAGCAAACTATTTAAAGTTCCACTATTTGGATCAAGTAATAGTTCCCATGTATAAGCTAGCGCTACAACTGGAGCCACATATGGAAATAGTAAAACACTCCTCATAAATGTTCTTCCATAAAATTTTTGATTAACCATTTGCGCAGTTAATATTCCAAAAATAATTGATCCAATTGTTCCAAAAAAAGTATAATAAAATGTAGTAAGTAATAAATCTAAAAATTCATTTTCAAAAATAACTTTTTTAAAATTTTTAAGAGTAAAATTAGCATTTAATAATATATTGTCTGAATCTCCATCTAATTTAGGTTTAATAGATTTGAGTTCTTTTTTATTAATTACTGAATTATCAGTTATCTTAAAAAGAATTTGGAAGTTTTCCTTATACTTGGCTGGCCACGTACCAAAGTCGCAATTTACCTTGTTTTTTTTATATGTACATCTTTGATCTAAATCTAATGGTTTAAGATTTTTGGGATACTTATCCTCAAATTTCACTTTTCTAATTTCTTGTAATAATGAACTATTTCTTAATTTATAAAGAATTTTTATTTTGTTTTCATCTCCAGATACAGTTTTAACAATTTTTTTTGCTCTTGGTTCTGGAATTCTTATATCTTTTAGTTCTACTTCTTTGAAACTTATCCAAATATTTGCAAATATTGGAAATAATATAATCGCAAAAACTAAGCAAACTGCAGGTAAGGTTAAAATATAAGCAGTTCTTTTTTCAGTGTATGATAAATTATCTTTCATAAAAAAAAGCGGATAAAATATATTATCCGCTTTTTTTAAAAATTTAAATTACTAGAATTTAGCTAACTCAGCATTTATTTTATCAACTGCTTCATCAACAGAAATCTGATCGTCAATATATTCTCTTGCGATTCTGTTTAAAAACTGTGCATTGATAATTTTAGATGCTCTAGATAGCTCTCCTTCTTTAACACCCCACCTGCTTGCAGTATCTAATCCAGCTACTATGTTATTAATAACATCTGCTGAATAAAGATCAGTTAAAGGTGCTTTTCTATCAACACCAACTGGTAATTTACTCCATGCTTTAGTAAATGCATTAGCATCACTTGAGTTTCCTCTTCTTACAGGAAATTTACCTTCAGGTGCTATAGATAAAGTGCTAGTGTAACCCTCATCCATTGAATACATGATGAATTTTTTTGCTTCATCTGTATCTGCGTCTGCTGTGATCCCAAAGTATCTAATGTCCGCCCAAGCTGCTCCTTTTTTATTATCAGGACCACTAAAATTGGTAATAAAACCAGTTTTTTGAGCTAATTCATTTGATGTTGGATCAACATTGAATGTTGGTGGAGCAGAGTCTCTTAAACCTGCTAATTCATCCATAATAAATGGCGACCAAATTATCATAGGAGTTCTTCCAGCAAAATATAAAGCTCGTGATTGCTTCCAGTAAAGTTCCCCTGGAGGACTAGCTTTAGCTAATACTTTATAAAATTCTAATGAATTTTTTAAAGCTTTGCCTTGTTTTTTTGTTCCACCTTTTTTTACTAGATTAACTCCATTTGCTAAAAGCACATGCTCTAAAACCTGACTCATAAAATTTTCGTCAGTTTTTGTAGCTGCTACAAATCCATACATATTATCACTTGATAAAGCTTTGATTGCTTTAGTGATATTTGCATAGTTTGTTGGAGGTTGTAATCCAGCTGCCTCAAAAAGATCTTTTCTGTAAACTACCATCTGTGTCCAACCGTCAACAGGAACAGCAGCAATTTTAGATCCTTTCTTTGCCATGTTTAATGCACCAGGTGCAAATGTTTTTTTTCCTAGAGCTTTAACAACATCATTATTAGCATCGACATCTAATATCCCAGCTTCTGCCCAAGGTAATACATATTGTAAAGTATGATATATTACATCAGGTAGATCACCGGCTGCAGCTGCTGCTGTTGCTCTTGTGCCTAAATCTTTTTCTTCTATTGGAATTACCTCTACTTTAATTCCAGTTTTTGCCTCAAAAGATTTAGCCATCTCTTCTTGTTTTGCCATTCTGGCTGGCTGAACCTCAGTCGTCCAGAATTTTATATCTGCGTAAACTACACTTGAAAATAAAAATGTGATTACACTGAAGATAGCTATTATGTTTTTCATATTCCCTCTCTTTTTTTTCAGTGTCTACTCAAATTAATTTAATAATAATTAGATAATTTTTTCAATAGAAGATATCCATATATTCCATGTAATTTACTCATAATAGAATCATTATAAATGAACGAATATTTAAAGATTTGTCAATTTTAAGTTGTATTAAGATCTTAATCTTTCTCCATTTTCATTAAAAATAAATATGTTTTTAAATGAAAATTTAAAAGAATTTTTAATTTCTGATTTACTAGAAATTTTAGCACTTAATTGATGTTTATCTTTGGTCATGTAAACAATTTTTTCATTACCTAAATTTTCTACTAAATCTATATTTGGTGAAAATTCATACTCTGAATGGTCATCTATATCAAAGTGTTCAGGTCTTATTCCAATGTAGTATTTCTTTTTTTCAATATTATATTTATTAAATTGAATTTCATTTCCTAAAATTTTAATTATTTTATTAGATACAACATCCTCAGGTTTGATTTCTAAAATATTCATTTTGGGAGTTCCAATAAATTGTGCAACAAAGATATTATCTGGATTATTATAAATTTCCTCTGGTGTGCCCACTTGTTCAATTTTTCCTTCATTTAAAATTACTATTCTGTCAGCAAGTGTCATTGCCTCTACTTGATCATGGGTGACATAAATCATATTTGTTTTAATTTTTTGGTGTAATTTTGATATTTCAACTCTCATTTCAGCTCTTAGTGCTGCGTCTAAATTTGATAATGGTTCATCGAACAAAAATATTTTTGGGTTTCTTGTAATTGCTCTACCAATAGCAACTCTTTGTCTTTGTCCTCCTGATAATTCTTTTGGTTTTCTGCTTAACAGGTCTTCAATTTTCAATATTTTTGCAGCATTAGAAACTTTACTTTTTATTTCGTCTTTAGATTTTTTTTCAATTTGTAAACCAAAAGACATATTTTCATATACATTCATATGTGGGTACAAGGCATATGATTGAAAAACCATTGCCGTTTCTCTTTTTGAGGGATGTAAATTATTTATTAAATTTTCATTAATTTTAATTTCTCCTTCATCAATTTTTTCTAATCCAGCAATCATTCTCAATAAAGTTGACTTTCCACAACCTGATGGTCCAACTAAAACTAAAAATTCATCATCCTTACCCTCAAAATTAAAATTTTTAATTATTTTATTGCTTCCGAAAGACTTATTTACATTATTGAACTTTATATTGGACATAATATTTATTTTATTAATTTAAAGCTATTAATGTCAAACTAAATCTATAATATCTAAAAATACATAGCTAGATAAAACAGTCATAAATATAATAATAAAAAAATTAATTGTTTTCCATGTTTTTGAATCAATCAAATAATTAGAGAAAAATTTTGCCAGATATCCCAAAGAGAAAAAAAATAAAAAGGATGCTATTGCTGCACCAATACCAAATAGTATCTTGTTATTTATTAATAAATTTTTTGAGAAATTACCTAAAAAAAATACAGTATCCGAATAAACATGTGGATTTAAATATGTAAATCCTAAAGTTTTAATTATTATATTTTTTAAAGATAATATTTCACTACCAAAATTAAGATAAGATATTTTGTAAAGTGATATTATTTTATTGTAAATAAAATAAAGTAAGAAAATAAATAATAGAATATTAAAAATAAGCTCAACAATTTGTGTAAAAAAAACTTTAAAATATTCAAATAAAAATATTCCAAAAAATATTAAAATTAAGTCTGATATAGAGCAAATTAAACATACAATAAAAATATATTGTTTTTTTAAACCTTGTTCCATTACAAATATATTTTGAGCTCCGATAGCAAAAATTAGACTTAAACCTGTAAAAAAACCAAGTGCTAAAAAATTCATTTATTTTTTTTATCTAGAATATCTGCCCTTAAAGTAGTTAAAATAATTAAAATCATCAATGGTATACATATAATATTCATTGTCTTCCAATTAGTAAGTGCGATTAAAATTCCAGCTGATAAGCTTCCAGTAGCATGAATAAAATATACTATAAAATCATTTAATCCTTGGGCTTTAAATTTTTCTTCCTCTCTGTAAGTTAAAACAAGTAAACTCGTTCCAGATATAAATAAAAAATTCCATCCCAATCCTAAAAATATTAATGCAAACAAATAATTATTAAAAGTTTGCTCAAAAAAACTTGCTATTATTGTTATGCTATAAAGAAATACTCCGGCATACATTATTTTGCTATGACCAAATTTTTTAACTAAATGACCCGTAACTAATGAAGGTAAAAACATTGAAGCAACATGAAATTGTATAACCATACTCGTTTTACTTAGGCTCATATTATCCATGACATGCATACTTAGTGGAGTAGCAGTCATCAAAAATGTCATTATTGCATAACCAAATGCTGCTGCCACTATTGCTTGTAAAAATCTTGGTTGTGAAATTAATTCAAAATAACTTCTGCCTGAATATGTAACGCTAGAAACTACTTTTGAAGTATCATTATAAAACAAAAAGAAAATTACTGGAATAATTGTTAAAATTGAAAGCGCAAGATAAGATCCAACATATAAAGTTTCACTAACAATATCTTTAGCGTGATTTGCAATGCCTGGTCCCAAAAAAGCTGATACTATTCCACCTAATAATATTATTGAGATTGCTTTTGGTACTTTATCTTTTTCTACACTTTCAGCTGCTGCAAAACGATATTGATGTGTAAATGCCATACCGACACCTATGAAAAAATTTGCGAAGCAAAATAAAAAAAAACTCTGTTGCAGTATCGAAAAAGCAGCTAGTAATGAGATAATAGAATTTGCTATAGATGCAGATATAAATCCTGCTTTTCTTCCAATTAAACTCATTACCTTAGTAGCAAAGATTGCGCCTATTGCTATACCAACAACCGATATGGACATTGGTAATGTTGATAGTGATTTTAATGGACTGATTTGAGAACCAATAATTCCACTTAAAAAAACTGTAACTGGTGCAGCCGTAAAACTAAATATTTGACTCAAAGTTAATATAACTAGATTTTTATTCATTAAGTCTTCTATACTCTTTTTTAATAGACTTGGATAACTTTAATTAGATATAAAGATATAGAAAAGCAATTAATCATTGATTTTAATGATAATAAATTGGATATATATTTTTTAACTTAATAAAACAATTTATCGATTTATGATTGGAATTTTAGGAGGAATGGGGACGCAAGCTGGTTTAGATTTTTGCAATAAACTAGCAAAGTTAAATCGGGGTAAAATGGATCAAAACTATCCAATGTTTATCCTTTATAATAAATCAAATACACCTAAGAGACCTGAAAATCTAAAAAAATATAGCAACGTATTAAAAGCTTTAGTTGCAGGATGTAGAATGCTTCAAAAAAATAAATGTAAATTTATTGTGATGCCTTGCAATACCGCACATTACTGGCATAAGGACGTGCAAAAAAGAATTAATGTTCCTTTAATCAGTATGCCTAAGGAAGTATTTAATCATACAAAAAAAACTTGTAAAAAAAATTCTAAAATTGGAATTTTATGCACTGAAGCTACGTTAAAAACAAAAATTTATAACAATTATTTTGATAAAAATTTCCAATTAATAAGCCCTAATAAAAGTGTTCAAAAGAGTTCTGTAAATAAGGCAATTAAATTAGTTAAAATGGGAAAAGTAAAAGATGCGGAAAAAGCTATAAAAGCATCTGTAAATTTTTTAATAAGAAAAAAATGTAAAAAAATTATTCTTGGTTGTACGGAGCTTCCTATAGCAATATTTGCATATAAATCTTTTAAAAAAGCAAAAGAGTCTAAAACTTTTATTGACCCAAATTTACTTCTAGCTGAAGTATGTATGAAAAAATATAGATCTTAAAAATTATATTTTTTTATTAACAACAAAATAAAGTTTTCTTGGAAAATTCCCTTCATTAAATTTTTCAATAGATAAGTTTCTAAATCCTTTTAATAAACTATTTACTTTTTTTTCAGAAAAAAAGTGAACTATAAATCCATCATTTTCATACATTTCCTCTCCCCTATGTATTCCATTTCTATAGTCCCCATCAGTTTCATTTCTTGCTGTATATATGTTAATTCCTTCAGGTTTAAGGACTCTATAAATTTCATCATTTAATGTTAATAATTCAGATGTAGATAATGCCATACAATAGAGCATGTGTGAGTAACAACCACCAAATTTTCCACTATCCTCTTTAAGTTTATTCCTAATATCAAAAATTTCAGTTGAGATTAAGTGACCTAAATTCTTTTTGTTAGATTTTTCTTTTATAATTTTTATACTTGATGGACTATAATCAAGAGCATGTACTTTTATAGAATTTTGAGCAAAAAAAATTGTATCTCTTCCAAGGCCTGCTCCAAGTTCTATTATGCTTGTAATTTTATTTTTTTTGAAAATTTCTAGAGCTTTAATTGCTGAAACACTTGGTTCTAAACCAAACATCTCAGGCTTATTTGAGAAATTTTTTTCCCAATGCTGAGATTGTTGGTTTAATACTTTCTTATCCAAACTATTTTTGTGGGTCTGGAACTTTTCTTAAATAAGGTTTTACCGTTTCCCAACCGTCTGGATAAATCTTCTTAGCCTCTTCATTGGTTACCTTAGGCACTATAATTACTTTTTCGCCCGGTTGCCAATCAGCTGGTGTAGCAATTTTATGTTTTGCTGTTCTTTGCATTGAGTCAATTGCTCTTAAAATTTCACCAAAGTTTCTTCCAGTTGTCATTGGATACGTTAAAAATAATCCAATTCTTTTATCTGGTCTTATAACATAAACTGTTCTTACAGTTTCGTTATCTACAGCTGTTCTTCCCATAGAAGTAACGCCAGCATCTCCTTCTAACATGTTGTAAAGTTTAGCAACTTCTAACTTTTCATCTGCTATAATCGGATACTCAGGTTTCATTCCACAAACATCAGTAATATCATCTAACCATTTTACATGGTCATCAACTGGGTCAACACTTAAACCAATTACTTTAACATTTCTTATATCAAACTCTGGTTTCATTTTTGCTAAAGCACCAAGTTCAGTAGTGCAAACAGGTGTAAAATCTTTAGGGTGTGAAAATAAAACACCCCAACTATCACCTAACCAATCATGAAACGAAATGTCTCCAAGCTGCGTTTTAGCTTTAAAGTCTGGAGCCATACTATTAATTTTTAAAGTCATTATCTCCTCCTATTTATAATTAAATTATATGCAAGATTGATTTGCTATGCAAATTTTTGTAAAATAAAAATTAGATCTTATGATATTTAAACAACTTTTTGATAATAAATCCTCAACTTATACCTATATAATTGCAAGTGATAAGGGAAGAGAAGCACTCATTATAGATCCAGTTATAGATAATGTTAATGATTATTCAAATTTACTTGAGGAACTTAAACTTAAATTAGTTAAAGTAATTGATACTCATATTCACGCAGATCATATTACTGCAATGAACGAGCTTAATAAAAGAACTAATTGTAGTAGAATTATGGGAGAAAAATCTAAATCTGAAGTTATAGATATTAAAATAAAAGAGGATGATGAAATAAAAATAGACAATATCAAACTTAAAGCAATATATACCCCTGGTCATACTGATTGTTCTTATAGTTATCTTATGGATGATAGGGTTTTTACTGGTGATACTCTTTTAATAAATGGAACAGGTAGAACAGACTTTCAGAACGGAAATCCTTATGATGCTTATAATTCTTTATTTAATAAATTATTAAAATTACCAGAAAAAACATTGGTTTATCCAGCTCATGATTATAATGGAAAAAAATTCTCTAGTATTGAAAATGAGAGAAAAAATAATCCAAGGCTTCAAGTTTCATCACCTGATCAATATGCAGAAATAATGAACAATTTAAATTTAGCAAATCCAAAAATGATGGATATAGCTGTTCCTGCTAATGTAAAAGGTCTCACTTTAGATCAAATAAACTAGGTTTAATTTTTTAAATTAATCACTATATGAGAACCATGAATAGTTATTTACAATCAATTATCGATAGAGACCCAGCGGCAAAGTCAAAGTTAAGTGTTATTTTAACTTATCCTGGTGTGAAAGCTGTTTTTATGTACAAGATTGCGAATTTCTTCTCTGTTGCAAAATTTGATTTAATAGCAAGGATAATTTCACAGTTTGCCAGATTCCTAACTGGTATAGAAATTCATCCGGGGGCGAAGATAGGTAAAAATTTATTTATTGATCACGGGATGGGTGTTGTGATTGGAGAAACATCCGAAATTGGAGATAATGTAACTATTTATCATAATGCTACGCTTGGAGGAATTTCACCGAGTATAAATTCTAATGAACAAAGAAATATTAAAAGACATCCTACTTTAAAAGATAACGTTGTAGTTGGATCGGGTGCTCAAGTTCTTGGTCCAATTGTTATTGGTAAAAATGCTAAAATTGGATCAAATGCTGTGGTAACCAAAGATGTTCCTGAAAATGCTGTTATGATTGGAATACCAGCTAAAAACGTTGGTACTGCTACTGAAGAATTTAAACCTTACGCAGTAACTGAAGAAAGTAAGGAAAGTGATTAATGAAAAATTATCATAACGATTTTTTACAATCTATAGGAAATACACCTTTAATAAAACTTAAAGCTGCTTCTGAAATTACTGGTTGTAATATTTATGGTAAAGCAGAATATTTGAATCCAGGTGGATCAGTAAAAGATAGAGCAGCATTAGCACTTATAAAGGATGCTGAAAGTAAAAAATTAATATCAAAGGGTGGAACTATAGTTGAAGGTACAGCAGGTAACACAGGTATAGGCTTGTGCTTACTAGGTAATTCACTTGGTTATAAAACAATTATTGTAATGAATGACAA
>CEPK01183746.1_pt1 | contig 15898 bp, 21 predicted proteins | sample 356231 | NCBI WGS metagenome assembly CEPK01 (sample SAMEA2620259, study PRJEB7988) | marine metagenome | biome: marine biome (ENVO:00000447); feature: deep chlorophyll maximum layer (ENVO:xxxxxxxx); material: "saline water (ENVO:00002010), including plankton (ENVO:xxxxxxxx)" | depth 80 m
GCAACCGGGTCCAGTTATAACTCTTTCGTTAAGAGCATTTTTATATTGCACCCTACATGGTCCCGCGGGCATCGTATTCATAATGCCGCCCATAGCTTTAGTAAATAGAATAGATACTGAGCCGTCAGGGTTGGTAAAAAAGTCTGCGCGTGGGGAAATATCGCTGGGATTCCATACTGGGGAACCTTTTGGGTTTACTTTTCTTTTCTTACTAAACATAAATCCTTCTAATAATCATAAACTTTATCTACGGCATACTGGACAACATACTTGTGGCACTAGCCAACTCCTGTTCTTGTGCTCGATCTCTATCAGCTTCAGCGCTGGTACTTTCAAATTCTTCATCACTATTTACACCAATAGACTGTTTAGGTGGTGGTGCAGGTTGTGGGACACCCGGGATTCCTAAAGCACGCGCATTGTCAGTATACCAATCAAAAAACGGCACTGTGTATCCAGTTGTAGCATTTTGAGTTTCAGTTACAGGTGGTCCTTGCCCGTATGCATCTGTTTTGGTGCCCCCTTTCGTACTTCTACCGCCAACCCACACTTCAAGATGCAAATGGGGTCCTGTGCTACTACCAGCATTGGGATCATTTGAGCCGCCGCCGGATATACCAATAACGTCGCCGGCTTTGACATTTTTACTAGATGTCCAAGTTTGCAAGTGGGCATAAACTGAATACACTACCTTATTAGGATCTTTTAAATAATCTTTATTTTTGTGCTTAATTCTAACACGCCCTCCGAAACCATCGCCCGGACCTTTGCCGGAAACGCTAGCATCAACAACTTGACCATCTGCTATAGCAAGTATTTCTGTACCAGATGGTGTATCAAAGTCAGTACCACCGTGACGTCGACCTCTTAGTCCACGAATAGAGCCGGGTGGACCCCACGGGCTTGTAATTGGAAAATTACCTTTAAATGGCATTCCAACTTTGTTTAACGCCCATTGCGGTATTGCCTCGCCTTTTCGAACCGGGTTATTATATGCATATTTTGCTCCACCACCTGTAAGGGCCCATGGAATGTCAAAATTTGCTATTGTTTGTTTGGCATCCTCGGCACTCACAATTGTTCCCTCATATCTGCCTTTTTGCAAATCAAAAGAGCCGTCGTCGCCTTTGTCCAAAAAAACTTCTACAAGTTGTCCAGCACTTGGATATCCTAGACCGGCGCCAATAGAGAAATCTTCTCTTGAATAAAATATAGTATGCATTGATATTAATTTCATTCGAACTTGTTCATATTCATCACCTAAAGTTGCTTCTGCGAATTCTAAAGATTCGCAAGGATTGGGTATAAAAGCATGTGGTGAATTTGGACCTAATATTCTAGCACGAAAAGAAATCTTGCCAATCTTTTTTCTAGTACCCTCGACGCCGGCAAATTCTCGCGCTTTATCAGCAGTTGTAGGCTGTGGGGCTCCAGTTTCAAGCGATGCTTCATCTGTGGTGTGTCTAGTAGGATTTGCCAAAACAAGGGCAATAAAGTGATTTTTGCCAGCATACGCATCATATTCAAGTGCTTTTCGAACCGAATTAGCTGTAAGTTTGTTAGCTTGACGTGGACTGGCAAAATCTGAAAAATCAATAGCATGTTTTGTCGAAGCCATTAGTTATCCCCCTGAATCATATCAAAAAGACTAGCTTTATCTTCTTCGCTTAATCCAACGTCTTGTATCGTTTGTTTTTGCTTAATATTAATAAGTTTAACAAGTTGTTCGTTTGAGCGTTGCATTGTTTCAACATGCTTAGCAGCTACAGGAGAAAGTGAGCGATTGTTATCCGGATCAATAGCAATTTGATTAGCTAATTCATTCAAAAATTCACGGGCCAACTTTCGATCATTACGAATATTGTCCAGAGCTTCGTCAACTAAATTATCTAAATCTTGCTTACTCACAATCCGCCGTTCTCCCAATCTTTTTTAAACCCACGATATAACACACGAAATTTGTTTAATGAACTCACTACTTGTTTGGTATTTAAGCCAGTTATTTCACGCAGGTAAAGGTAAATAGCTTTTTTGTTAAAAATTTCTATATCATCTTTTGACTCAAAAAGAATAATAATTGCTTTATGCACCTTTTGATCGTTAGCTCTCATTTTGGTCACATCCCAAGTTCTCAACTGTTGGTAAAAGGAGTCCCAAAACTCTTTTTCTAATTTATCAGTAAGCCACGATTGTTGTGTAGACAAATACTCTTCTTCATAATTCTTTGGTACAGCATCAAAATCAACTTCTCTTTTGTTTCTTTTTTGTTGTTTTTTGACTTTGTGAATAAACCAGTTTTTAGTAATTACACTAAAATATGAAAATGCTTTATACCCTTTATCCGGATCATATTTATCAAGAATGGTCATAAGCCAAACTTTACATTCATCTCTTAAATAATCAATATTGGGTAGTGTTGTAAATTTATAAGTGAATACGATTTTGTCAACCATCTCATCAAAAGCTGGCTCTAAATATTTTACATATAATTCAGTCCTGACCCGTACGCAATCAGTTTTACAGTATTTAATTACTGCATCTTCGTGTTCTTTTGTGAAGTAATATTTTTTAGCCGCTTTCTTCTTCTTCGTAGTCTTCTTCTTCGCTGTCTCTGCTTGGCTCATTAATTTGTGTTTCCTTGTTAGCATCCTCTTCGGTTGTTAGAGAATATATAAATTCAAACGTTTCCAGTTGTTCATTAAATGATATTGCATGTTCCATCAAAGCTCCTAAAGTTTGATCACCATAAAACATTTCAAGGCTATAAACATTTCTAAGGTGTTTTGAAAAATTATTAACCATATCTTGCAAATCGCCTAATTCTTCTGAAACAAACAAAAGTCTTGATAGTATGGAGCGCGTATAAATAAAAAATCCCACATTAGCTATTAATGATATTATTAACACTAATGTCATTACTGTTTCAAGACGGCTCATAATTCTCACTTTTAGATTCGTTTTTCAAATCTTTTAATATTTCCTTGTTGGCTTTTATATATTCGTCAGTTAACTGACCTGTTTTTTCTGCTGGTTTTGTAATAGCCCGTAAAGGCTTTGAAATAATTTTTGATATGTCGCTGCTTCCACACTCAGTGCATATATCGTGCTTTTCTTCCCAATGATGAAAAACACAAAATTGTTCGTCACATGTATTGCATGCATATCTATATCTTGGCATTATTTAACCATTTTCAATAAATCTTCTTCTGTAATTGGTGCATCGTTAGAAACCCTCACAGTAGGTGGGTTTGCGACAACCAAACCTTCTTCACCCTCAACAAGTTCAAAACCTTTTAAAATTGGCACAATGTCCAATTCATTAAGAAGTGACTCTTGTAGGGCCATCATAACAGCTCCCAAAGCTTGGTTTGAAAGTTTAAGTGTAGGTGTATTCATTTAATTATCCTCCGAAATTGCTCTACCTTTTAATTGTTCCCAGTCTCTCTCTGGGCGTACTTCTAAATTCTTTTCCCATACCGCTGATAAAACTGATGTATTAACACCCAATAACCCAGCGAAGTATATTAACGCATTGATATCTTTCGGGAAACAAGAACCGCCAAAACCCGATTTACCATCTGGTCCCGGTGTTGAGAAGTGTGATTTGCCTAGGCGCTCATCATAAAGCGCATATTCAACTACTTTATCATAATCAACATCAACATTGTCGCATATCTGCTTAAATTCGTTAGCAAAACTAACTTTAGTTGCTAAGAATGTATTGATAAAATACTTCACTGACTCTGCGGTATTTGAACCAGTTTTGATAATTGGTACTTCTTGAAAAACTTTTCTAAACATATTCTTAACAAGTGTCGACGCAGGGCGTGGCCCACCAATAATAATTCTATTTTGATTCTTAAAATCGTCGATGTAATTTGCTTCTGTTAAAAATTCAGGATTAAATACAACTTGAATGTTTTTGCATTTTTCGTTAAATAACGCTGTAGTTCCGGGTGGGATCGTAGATTTTATAACTACTATATTGTCTAAATTATAGCTATCAATCTTGTAGACCACTTCTTGTAAAATAGATAAATCACAAGACCCGTCTTTTTTCATTGGTGTCGGCAAACAAACAAAAACAATTTTTGCACAATGACACACTTCTCTTATGTCAGGGCAATTAGATTTTTCTTCTAAAAATTTATCATATGTATAAACGTCAAAGTGATCACGAAGACCCTCACACGTTGCTGTACCTACAAAGCCTTGACCAATAATGCCAATACTATTACTCATCTTTGATTCTCCTAAAACAATCTTCAATGCCTTCAAAAATATCAATCTTAGCAGTCCAACCAGCGCCTTTGAGTGGGGTAATATTTGCTTTTGTTTCCTGCACGTCGCCCGGGCGTGGCGATCTATATTCAAACTGTACATCAGGAAAATGTTTGTTTACTATTTTTTTGATTTGATTTAAAGATATGTTCGTGCCAGTGCCTATCTCAAACACGGCGCCATTAAAATCTATTTCTTGTTCCATACAAAAAATATTTGCTTTTACAACATCATCAACATTCACCATATCTCTTCTTTGCTCGCCGTCGCCATTGATATGTGGGGTTATATTATTACGTATTGCATGCATCCAATTAGAAATAGCTGTAGCATATGGACCATTAATAGTTTGATCGTGAGAATACACATTAAAATATCGTAAACTTACAGTATCAAGCCCATAAAGTTTAGAATATAATGTGGTTTCAATTTCTGTTGTATATTTTTGCAATGCATATGGACTTTCTGGTCCAGTACCATTACCCATCACTGACGACGAGCTAGAGTAGATCACCCTTTTTACAGAGCCAACCTTGCGTGCAAAATTTAATAATACAGTTCCAGCAAGAATATTATTTGTAGCTGTTTCTACAGGGTTTTCTACACTATACCCAACGCGTGGCCAACAAGCCATGTGAAAAACATATTCTGGCTTGAAGTTATACCAGTGTGGGTGAAATTTTCCATCACTTCCTTCAGCTAAAGTCGTAATAATATCATGTTGAATGTCTTCTTCTAAATCAATTCCCATAACACTGTGTCCAGCATCTTGGAGTGCTTTATAAAGTTTTGAGCCGATATAGCCTTTGTGTCCTGTAACTAAACATCTAGCCATTATTGCTCTCCAATTTTTCAACATTATAATCTATAAAACTATGAATATCGCTATGTTTAAAACGATAAACATCATACAACTTATTTTTGTAAATTCCACCGTAGTAATTCATATTTTTAACTTTCATAATAATTCCACTACCAGCATCTTTGACAATTGTATCGTCGGCGTACAACTCGTACCATTTTACTAAATCACCCACTTTTGCCGACATTAAAAAGACTCCTTAGATCTTCATCATACATCATTCTAGCCAATTCTTTAAATTTAACTTTTGGTTCCCAATTAAGTTTCTTCTTAGCTTTTGTAGCATCACCTAACAAAAGTGGCACCTCATGTGGTCTATATAACCTTTTGTCGGTTTCAAGGTGTTTTTTCACACTAAGTCCAGCATAATCAAAAACTTCATGTAAAAACTCTTCAACAGTGTGTGTTTCTCCAGTTGCAATAACGTAGTCATCTGGATTTTCTTGCTGCAACATTAACCACATCGCCTCTACGTAGTCACCTGCGAAGCCCCAATCTCTCTTGGCATGGAGATTGCCGAGTTGAATTTTATCTTGAAGACCTAATTTGATTTTAGCTGCGGCCATTGTAATCTTTCTTGTCACAAATGTCTCGCCTCTTCGGGGTGATTCGTGATTAAATAAAATTCCACAAGAAGCGTGCAATCCGTAACTTTGTCGATAATTTCTAACTAAATTGTGCGCAAAAACTTTAGAACAAGCATAGGGTGAGGCTGGCATGAAGGTCGATTGTTCATTAAAAGGAGCCTCGGGGTTGTCACCAAACATTTCGGAAGATGATGCCTGATATAGCTTAATTTTGGGATTAACATTGCGAATAGCTTCCAGCAATTTAAGCGTACCCATGCCTACTGCTTCCGCAGTCTCTTGTGGAGTATCAAACGAAACACGAACATGTGATTGTGCAGCTAAATTATAAACCTCATCTGGCTTATATTCTGTAAGCAGTCGATGTAATTGCCCAGAGTCATTCATGTTACCATAAACTAAATTAAAATCAACAACTTTATCAACATCATCAAATACATGATCGATGCGATCTGTCGCTAAAATTGATGTACGTCTTTTGACGCCTATAACATGGTAACCTTTACTAAAAAGTAAATCGGCTAAATACGATCCATCTTGACCGGTAATCCCGGTAATTAACGCTCTTTTCATTCAACACCTCTAATATTTGGGTAGCTCTTTTCATACCACTCGCAAGTCATTTTTAATCCTTCTTCAAAATTTGTATATGTATCTTTTTTCCAACCAAGACTTAATAGCTTATTATTAGAACTTGGTTTTCTAAATTGTCCGCTTGGTTTTGAATTATCCCACCTAACGGGTCCGGTATATCTCATATATTGACAAACTGAATCGACCACAGATTTAATGCTTCTCTCTTCAACAGTTCCAATATTAACAGGTAGTGGCTCATTGTAGGTTTCTAATAAAAACAATAATATTTTAGATATGTCAGAAGCAAACGTAAATTCCCTTAAATTCTCACCAGTTCCCCAAAAAATAGGAGTTTTTTTAGTTAATTTAGCATCGTGAATTTTTCTAATTATAGCAGGAATTACATGTCCATTTTCTAAATCAAAGTTGTCGTGCAATCCATATAAATTATTTGGGACAGCACATATAAAATTGCATCCATGTTGTTGCCTAAGTGCTCTTGAATAAACATCGATCATTCTCTTAGCATACGCATAACCAAAATTACTTTGGTGGGGCGGCCCATCATGAAATTGCTCTGGAGTTAAAGGATACTGCGCTTCATCAGGATACACACAAGTAGACAAAAGAGAGACTACCTTTTTAACTCCAAGTCTCATAGACGCATCAAGCACATTAGTATTCATTAATATGTTATCTCTGAAAAAATCTGCAACAAATTCTGTATTGCTTTTTACTCCCCCAACTCTGGCAGCTAAATGTATAATAGCATCAGGATTGTGATTTAAAATCATTGAATCAACCTCATCAGCATGGCATAAATCATATTGACTTGAACCAACGAATATAAATTCATAATCAGTCTGTAGATTTTGAAAGCTTTGACCTACCATGCCGGTACCACCGGTTATGAGAATTTTTTTAATCACCATATTTTAATTTTACCAATTAGTATGTCCTTAAACATTATCCAATCACAAATTTTTGCTTTTATTGGAGCAGAGAAGGCAGCAGGCTCATTCTTTTCAAAAATGAAGTGTCCAGTCCATGCAAATGGATAAATAACAAATGGTGCAGCTAAAAGCAATAACCATAATTTGTGATATATAACAGTTGTTACAAACATTATTGTAACACATTGTCCTAGAAAGTGTAGTGCTCTACAATACTTATTTTGATGTAGAGTCAAGTAATACTCATAATATTGTTTTAAATCCATTTAAACCATCCTTCTAAATTAACATCGCTTAAATTTTTATTTGAGGCGCCTTTCCACGGTCTCCAGGGTCCATAAACACCAACTTTTTTAGCATCGCTTAATGCCGCGGCCCACCAACACAAAGTGCCGTGCTGAAAAAGTATATTATTAAAACACCTAATAAAACTAAAATCTTCCGCAACTGAATTTTTTCTATGAATTGGGTTAAATTGCGAAAGTCCCTCAACAATTGAATTGAAGTAGTCAACTGATTGTTGTGGTGACACTCTTTTATCTTCTTCTACATTAACATGAAACTTCATATTATTGAGTTGTTGTGGACTAATTTGTTCCCATTCGGGCATATCAGTAACAATATATAAATTATCAAAATTAAATTGCTGTATAGCGTTTACAAAATTTTGTGCTTGTGGTTTACTATCGTATTCATTTGCATAAAATAAACGATCGCCAGCTCTGAAATGTAATACTAAATCGTTTTCGTTTTTGTTTTTTATATCAGGAAACCATGTTTTTATTAAATCAATATTATTTTTAAAATATTTATAATTTTCAAAATAACCGCGAATCACAAAATCACTATTTTTATATTTAGAATTAAAAAAATGTGTATAGTTTATGTCACTAACAAGTTCGCAATTTGGAATTTCTGTATTATGGAGAGCAATCCCAATTTTTTCAAACTCACGAATACCATAATAATCTGGCGTTGGTGGCACAGCTACTACTTCTTGTCCATGAAACGTTGCTAACAGACGTCCAGCAATATATTGAAATAAATTGTTTCCAAAACCATTAGTTAATTGAACATACACCATTATTTTTGTTCCACCAAATTACCATTTGCGTCAATTAGTTTCTCGTCAGTTTGTCTGAATGGGAAATCAGTAACAGGTTGCGTCTTATCATACTGATAAAATGGCAAGCAAATACTGGGTGCAAAATAAATTTTCATTCCAATATCATATAGATTATTCTCTAATGCAACTTCGGGACACTCAAAATTATTATCAGTTCTAGACTCATCAGCATCTTTCTGATATACAAACGAACAATATTTATCAAACGTATCGGGTTCAGAAAAAGAAAAAAACCATGGATCTTTGTGACCACTAGGATATATTGTGGTATATATTTCATTAGGCTGAATATCAAAAACCGAAAGGTTTATCAATTTTAAAAACATAGAATTATCAGGTCGACACCTAACAATGACATCATATTTAAAATTATTATGTTCTGAATATTCTTTGGCCATAAGAAACCCATTTCTAATGTTTTGCATCTGATTATTCATTCTTTTTTTAAAATATCCTAAAGTGCCAAAATTTGAATCGTCTAATTCCTCATTTTCATCGATTTTTAAACCTTTCAAGTAATTTCCATAAATTTCAGTAACATCTATTCTTATCTTATCAGCTGAATCAGATGTAGTAATTTTATAATTTTGTGTTACATTAGCGCCGGTTGTATGTAGAGTATTTTTACTGCAAGCATATACAAACACATCTGCATTATTTGGCTCAATAATGTGTTTCAAATGATTGATGCAATTAATTTTATAATCTCTTAATTGACCAGTAATAATAACAGCTACTCTCATGTTACCCTAACCTCTGGAAAATATCTGATAAATGACAATTTAGAGTTTGTGATTTCGTTAGCGCGGTTGCTGATCTCGTCGAAAAAGTTCCATGCTAAAGGAACGACCAAAAGTTTTTCAGGATCTTCATCAGCTAAAACAGCAGGATTTTTAATTGGTATATTTCGACCGGGTGTATAAAGATCCCACTTCAATTCATTATCGTCTACAATATAATCTAAATCTGCTTGTGCAAAATTTAGAAAGGTATTGCCTTTTGCTGCAGCACCATAGCCAACCGTTTTATATCCTTTATCCTTGAACTTTTTCAATTCATCATTGAAGTCTTGCGTGACTTTAATACATTTTTTAGCATATTCCACGTATGTTTCAAGATTATATAAACCTTGTTCTTTTTCATTTTTTATCCTCTTTTTGGCAATCGTTTCATCATGCTCACCTAAGCGTAGAACAAACACATAACTTCCACCATGAATATCAGCAGAAAATACATCTACAAGCGAATACCCGTTTAAATTAGCACATTTTTTCATTGATTTTGTGTTAAAAAACGAAAGATGTTCGTGATAAATTGTATCAAATTCATTATTAACAATCATATTAGCTTGTGAAGTTTGTATAAAAATATTTGTTTTATCATCACTCACATTTTGGCATGCTTTTAAAAAGTCATGTATACCGTTTGTGTGAGCAAAAACGTTTTGAGCAATTATAGCATCAAAAATAATATGCGCCTGTTCAGCCATATCTAACGAAACGTTTTCAGACCAATAATCACAAATTATATTATGATTTTGGCTACTTAACGGATATAAATTTTTAGCAGGATCAACACCAAACGTCTTCCAGCCTAAAGACTTAAACTTATCTAATTGCGTGCCGTCATTGCATGCAATATCTAAAACTGTTCTTCTTCCACTAGAGTATTCTGCGCACATGTTTGCGAAGTCCTCAAAATATGAATGTAGTGTTTTGCTTGTACCACTAACGTACAAATAATCCTTAAACATTAAATCTGGATTAACAATGACACTCAATTGAACATGACAACACTCGCTACAAACATTAATTTTTAACGGATATTCCTCTTGTGCTTCATCGTTACTGTGATAGCTATTAGCTAATGGCTGATTATTCAAATCTAAAACTTCTACCAATTTATCACTCGAACAAACACGACAATGTTTTATTTCAATATAATTTTGCATCTGATCTATTTCCTTTGTATATTGTATCAAACTGTGCGACAATTGATTTTACAATCGTACTCGGCGTTTCTTTAAATTCAAAATCAAATACTTCTTCAAACTTACTTGAATCAATTAAAAAGTCATATGCTTTTGTTTGAAGTTTAACGTTTGTAATCGTTTCAGGTAAAGTATCTACAATTTCAAGTTCTGCACCGGTGTGCTCGGCAACTGCAAGGGATATTGTCTTAGCAGTTGAGTTAAATGATGCAAGATTATAAATTCCACAATTATCATTAGTGCCGTGTTTAATAATAGTCTGCATAGCACGGCATAAGTCTTCGATTCCAAGAATAGGGCGATGTACTTCTGGATTGAAACAAAATACTTTCCCATTTTGTAAAGCATTATAAGTCATAGCATTAATCATAATGTCATTTCTGAGATTTGGTGAGGCACCGTTAACAGTACCAAAACGTAAACCAAAAAATCTTTTACCTGATAGTTTTGCATATGAGTCGATTTCATGTTTTGATAAATCATAATAGTTATTTGGCTCAAAACGATTATAACCTTCGTTTACAACATAACTTTTTGTATCTCCATAGACTGAAGATGAACTAGCGTAAATAAAAGTTTGATCATTTCCGATAAGCTCCAAAAGTTTAGCAAAATTCAACACATTGTTTTTTACAGTTGGCACCATATTTTTGTCACACATTTTAACGCTTGAATGGCCGGCTAACAAAATAACAATGTCATAAAACTCAACTTCTTTCTTAGTCAAATCAGCAAAGTCTTTAACAATATTGAAGCGATTAATATGGTTGCCATACCATTCAATGTCAACAGAATCCACTGCGTGCTCTTCATTTAAAACTTGGAATAATCGGCTGCCAATATATCCACAGCCGCCAATCAACAATATGTTAGCCATTTTTATACAACCTATTATTCATATGTACGATAGGGAACACCCTTAGAAGCTCGTCAATGCCCTCATCGACACTAATAGTAGTGTCATAGCCCAATTCATTAATCTTGTCATACGAGACAACGTAGTCGCGTTTATCAGCATCGCCATCAAAATCAGCATAATGTACATAACAATCTGTTTTTTCTTGTATTAGTTTGCAAACGTCACCCTTTGAATGATTCATTGAGTTAGAACCAACATTATATACTTCACCGGACATTTCTTCTGGATGTTCGATAGCAAACATAAACACTTTAGCAATATCCTTAACATGGATAAAGGTTCTCATAAAATGTGACTCGTATACAGCAATGTATTTTTGATTATATGCTGAGTATGATAAATCGTTTACAAGCAAATCCAAACGTAGACGCGGACTTACCCCAAAGGCAGTTGCAAATCTAAATGCAATTCCATTTGGATATTTCATTACCTCTTCTTCGCCAAGTGTTTTACTACGGCCATAAATACTTAACGGATTGAGGGGTGTCTCTTCGGTACAAACACCGTCTACGGTTCCATAATTCGAACCTGTAGAACCATAAAGCAACATTTGTTTACCATCAACACCGGCAACAACATTAATTGTACCTTGGTGGTTCACCCTGTAAGAATTCTGTTCGTCAATCCTACATGCTGTATATCCAACAATAGCAGCCAAATGAACAATTACGTCGTGACCTTTCATAGATTGGTGTAAAAACTCTTTATTTAAAATGTCGCCTTTAATAAAAGTAAAATTGTCATGTGAAAAATTATGTATCAACCCATGACCACCATACATCAGACTATCGTATACGGTTACTTCATAGCCATTTTCTAACAACATTGGCACCAATGTACAGCCAATATATCCAGCGCCACCAGTAATAAACACCTTTTTCATAATTTTTAAATACTCCTATTACGTATTATAATCTCAAAAGTTTGTTTTGTCAAGTTAAATTTATATTAGTTTTATAATCATGTTGGGTATCGTATAGCCAATAATTATAAAGATTTTCACCAAGTTTAGATTTTGCAAAATTTAATAATTCAATGTCATAATACTCACCACTAAGGAAAAACTTTTGGATATCCCTATTCAAAGTTCTTTTATAATCAATTTTTTCGTAAGGATTAAATTGCCCAGTGCCAAGACCACAACCATATTCATGCGCCCACAAACGACCCATATCTGGTGATATTGATGGCTCTACGCTTGGGTCTGCCCAGTTAACAAATTCGGCGCCTTCGTGTTCTAAATTTTTAAGAAAATATTCAAGAAAAATAATTTTGCTATCTACACCATTTCTAATATCTTTTTTATATTCTTCAATAATGTTAACAGTTTGTTCAACTATCTGTTTTAATAAAAGCATATCTTTGGGAGCCGGCACACAAATATCAGGCGGTCTAAGACTTAAAGCAACCCTAAAAGGATTTCTTACAAGATAGCACTTTTTATCGTATTCATGATTTTTGAAACTAACATCACAATAAGGCCCAAAATGGTTTTTATAGTTTCGGTAATGTTCTTCACTTTCCCAATCTAAAATTTGTGGCACTTTTATAACTAAATTTTCTATTTTAGCTGGATCTTTAATACGATTGTCCAGTCCTAAAAACATGGACTTTCCTTGCTGAAATAACCAATTAATTAACAAATGATCATTAGTTGGGATAGCAGGCACATAATATTCATACTTTGACTTTTTTACTGTTATTTTGTTTAGCTCATCTTCAGGTAATGTTGCTTCTAACATAACACGGTTATTAGCTTTCAATACATCCATAATTTTTTGTGTTGTTTGTTTACCATCAATGCTATTAGCAAGTAAACGCGTTAAAATGGGCTCATAATTTTCGCCAGTAACAATTGTTTCAGCTAAGGCTGCACAATTGTAAGAAGCGAACATCGCATGCCCGGGCGTAATTACTCCTTTTTGAACATCGCCTTGGATATCTGTATATTTTATTTCTTCTTCATAATAGGATGAACCGTTGAAAAGAGTTGCTGCGATTTCGGTGCATTGCTTAGCAATGGCACGGAAGCTTCCAGATGCGTCATTCCATGTTTTTTCTTCATAAATATTTTCTACAATATGATTAAAAAAATTTTGATATCTGTTAGATTCCTCCGCTACCATGACTGGGCGTATGGCTGACCCTGCCTCGGGAAGAGACTCGTAATCATTAGTGTCAAATTCAAATTTTTCAGTTAACGAAAAAAAATTAGGATGATAGTGCAATAAAGCAAGGATTAAATTACTACCACTTCTGTGAAGTGTTTTTAGCCCTATACGGTTAAGTTTAAAGTTTGTCTTCATAATATTTGACTGTGTTAATAATACCTTGTTCATGCTCAAAAAAGGAAAATTTAGGCCACCAATCACGGATGACTGCGCTATGTAAGACTTTCATCGCATCTCCGTCAGTATATGATGTATCAAAGACAATTTTACCTTCATAACCAATAGCTTTTTTAATTAAATGCGCAGACTCAGCTATTGAATGACCTTTTTCTTGTCCAACATTAAAAGGTTTAGCAGTTAGCCCGTATTCAGTTGATATTAATCTTGATCCCATAATCAGTGCATTAGAAAAATCATCTACATAACACCACTCACGCACAGGGTTTCCAGTTCCCCAAACTACAAATTCAGGATCGCCTGCTTTTTTAGCCTGAAGCATGCGAATTATCATACCATTTAAAGCGTGAGTATGATTTGGATCTGTTGAATCTCCAGGTCCGTAAGTATTTGGCAATATTAAATTAATTGTTTTAATGCCATGTTGCATTAGGTAGCATTTTGAAATGTAATAAATTGTTCTTTTTGAATTTCCAAATGAAAAGATTGATTCATGGACCGGTCCGCTTTCCCATTCATTTTCTTTCTGTAATTGAGTGCCGCCGGGGTATGAACAATTGGAAAAAGGCTGTATAACCGTTGCTTCACAACCGACCTCAACCATAGCCTTATAAATATTCAATGTCATTTGAATATTATCGTTAATTACATCAGATGCCTTTTCTTTAACATAATGCAAACTGCCACCATGTGAAGCTAAATTGAAAATAAATCTTGGCTGGCTGTCAATAAGCAATTGTTTTGTTTCTTCGTAATTCCTTAAGTCAACACCAAGGGCTCTGGAGGCAGTGGTAACATTAATCTTGTTACCATCTACATCGGCTGAAGGTATATCGCCAAGGGCTCTTGAGCTAAGTGTTTTTAATTTATTTGTCAAATTTGTTCCGATAAAACCGGTTGCTCCTAATACGAGTACGTTCATTTTTTCTCCTTATAATATCTAAATTCATGTCCATGCAACTTCAATTTTGGTCCAAACTTACCAATTGCAGTTGCTCGTATAATTTTTTGTAATTCTTCTTGTGATATATTTTGTTCTACTACCTGTAGTTTATCAATTTCTCTAATTCTACCAACTTTAGTGGCCCACTTTTGCTTTGAGTTATTTTCAACAAATTTTTGTAATATTTCTGCGCCATATTTTGTTATAGTCGTAACTAGATCATAAAACGCAGCTAGCTGTTTCATGTGGACTCTAGGTAATAATGTTTCAATATTGTCGTTTGGTAGAATTGGAATTCTAAATACCTTAATTATATCACCATTATCAATCTTCTCATTTAAATAATGAATAGTGATGCCCGTTGTTTTTTCATTATTATAAAGTGCCCAGTTTACACATCCAGAACCGGGATACTCGGGTGAGCCGGGATGAAAATTTATGGCTGCTACTTTAGCATTGTCAATAAGAGTTTTTGGCAAAATATAATATGATTTCATATGAAAAATATAGTCACCTTTCCAGTTAATATAATCCTTTGGTATTTTTTCTCTTCTATTTTTTGAAGCTTTAATCCAGTCAACATCAAAACCGCACACTTTCAAAAAGTTATTAGCTTTTTGACAATACTCACAGTCTTCAAAACCAATAAACAAAGCACGACCCATCATTCTGCTTTAAACCTACCCTGCTTAAAAACATCTAAGGTTGTCAAATCAACCCAATCTGTATGAACCCATTTCTTGGGCGGTGTATCAATAGCAGCAGGCAGTTTTTGTAATCCCAACTCAGCAGTCTCTGGCGTCATATAATAGTGGTAGCCAATCGTTTGGATATTTTGCACAGACCAAGAAACATCAGGACTTCTGCCGTCATACGACATCTTCTTGAGGGTGTCATAATCTTCTTGGTTATCAAACAAAATAACTCCGCCGCGGCCTAAGCTCAAGTGTTTTCTAAACTGAAAACTAATACACATGTATGTACCGGGCACATAGCTGTTTGGCTCCCAATGCACAGCAGCATCAACAATCTGGTCAGTCATGTAATAATAGTTTTGCCATTCCTCATCTGTCCACTCAATCTCTATATCTAGTTTCTCAGCTAACATCGGTACCGAAAGATATGTGTGTTTTGGTACAGTAATCTTTTGTGTACCTCTCATTCGTAAACAAAGTTCAATCCCATGAGTACAACAATCAACGGCAACCGCGTAAGGGGCTCCAAAAAACTTTGCGATTTCTCTCTCGAAATCAGCAATCACTTCAAACGACATTACAACTCCTTAATTTGGTTTATTAAGTTTTTAGCCATAT
>CEPK01074542.1_pt1 | contig 15645 bp, 14 predicted proteins | sample 356231 | NCBI WGS metagenome assembly CEPK01 (sample SAMEA2620259, study PRJEB7988) | marine metagenome | biome: marine biome (ENVO:00000447); feature: deep chlorophyll maximum layer (ENVO:xxxxxxxx); material: "saline water (ENVO:00002010), including plankton (ENVO:xxxxxxxx)" | depth 80 m
CCTAATCTGCAACGTTGAACTACTTCTCCGGATTGAACTGTCCTACTGCTGTAATGCCTGCAATCGTCTCGTACTGCCATAACCCCATTTTCACCTTTCCTGAATCTAGATACAAGGAAATGTGGGTAAGAGTTAACACTCTCGAAACAATTTAGAAATCAATGTCCATTACTATTCAGGCATTAAATGGCAGAAAACTGTTTAGTTTTCTGAAGATGCGTTCGATTAGCGCTCGCAAATAGAAGGGAAATAGAAGGGAAACGGTATGGATACAGGTGATTTCGCGTGGATGCTGATTTCGACAGCATTGGTGGTCTTTATGGTGCCGGGGCTGGCGTTGTTCTATGGCGGTATGGATAGATCTAAAAATGTCTTGAATATGCTCAATATGAACTTGTACTGCATCGGGATTGTCCCGCTGCTGTGGGTTACGTTGTCTTGGACGCTTGGAAATAGCGCAAATGAAGAAGGTGCGTCAGGTTTCTGGGGCGGTGACCTGATTGGTAATTGGGATCAGATCGGCCTTGATGGTTTAAATATGTTGCCCGAGGAACTTATTTTCGTTGCTTTCTTGATGACGTTTGCTTCGATTACCCCAGCGTTGATATCGGGCGCTGTTGCCGACCGTATGAAATTTTCAGCTTGGGTCATTTTCGTCCCTATCTGGACGCTTCTTGTTTATACCCCAGTTACCTATTGGGTCTATAACGGATGGCATGAGGGTATGGGCGCAATCGACTTTGCAGGTGGTACTGCGATCCATATAAATGCTGGAGCAGCAGCGCTTGCGCTGATTCTTGTACTAGGAAAGCGCAAAGGGTGGCCTAGCGAGTCATCACCCCCACACAATCTTCCACTTGTCATGCTAGGAACAGGAATCCTTTGGTTCGGATGGTTCGGGTTTAACGCAGGATCAGCTGGAGCAGCTAATGGTCAAGCTGTTCAAGCCTTACTTAACACCTTCGTCGCAGCTGCAGCTGGAATGATTGGATGGATTATCATTGAATGGTACCGCGACGGAAAGGCAACAACCCTTGGTGCTTGTTCCGGTGTTGTAGCTGCCCTGGTGGCAATAACTCCAGCAGCTGGCTATGTTGGTGGCCTATCAAGCATTATCTTTGGCCTCGTCGCAGGTGTAGGGTGCTACTTCCTCATTGGATTGAAAAACAAGCTTGGATACGACGACTCCCTTGACGTGGTCGGCGTTCACGGCGGTGGAGGAATCATCGGTGGGCTTCTATTGGGCTTATTCGCAGATAACTCAGCCATCAACAACGAAGAAACTGTTTCAAGGGATGAATGGTTCCAAGATGGGGTTTTCTTTGGCGGCGGAGAGCTCTTCCTTGACCAACTCGTAGCAATGGGATCAGTTATAGCTTTCTCCTTTATTGTCACATATGTAATAGCGAAAGTTCTCGATGCCACAATCGGCCTTCGAGTCTCTGAAGAAGACGAAGAAGCGGGACTTGATCAATCACAGCACGCGGAGACCGCTTACAACCTATAAAAGTAAATTTAAATAATCAGTTATTTGGCGGGGGATAGCCCCCCGCCAAATAAGAATGTTCCCAAAATGGTCGAAGTGGAATACGGTGAATGTATGACCATTGTTCTTGCAAGACAAAATCTTCTTCAAGACCGAACCAAACGCGGATCACAATTCACCAGACAACTCAGTGATTCTGCGGACCTTTGGCTAGAAGATCTCTTCAACAGCGCTGTTGGCGAACGACCTGACATTGCCCTACTTGCTGTCGGAGGATATGGCCGAAAAGACTTATCACCATTATCAGACCTTGATGTTCTTCTCCTCCACCGAACAGCTAATGACATTGACGTGATTGCTGAATCTATCTGGTATCCCATCTGGGATCAAGGAGAGAAACTTGGGCATGCAGTTCGAACGGTAGAGGAGACCATAGAACTTGCTTCAGAAGATCTTGATACCGCTACGGCACTATTGTCATGCCGCCATATTGCCGGATCAAAGAAACTTGCAGAGGAGCTTTCTGTACTTGCTCTCTCCCAATGGAAGAACAATGCCCGTTCCTGGTTGCCTAGACTCGCAACTTCTATTCAAGAACGCCACCGTGCAAAAGGCGAAGTCGCATTCATGCTTGAACCAGAACTGAAGGAAGGTAGAGGAGGGCTAAGAGACGTTCATGCGATGGGTTGGGCGGACCAAAGCGGACAGGGACCTTTAGAAGTAGAGCGAAATCAGCTACTGGAATCGTACGAAGTAATTCTTAGGGCACGCGTAGAACTCCACAGAAGTGCGAAACGCTCCAGTGACAAACTTCTTCTAGAACAACAAGACGCTGTAGCAGAAGCATTGGGATACGAAGATGCTGATATTTTAATGGCAGATGTTGCATCAGCTGCACGACGTATTGCGTGGAATACGGATGAACTTTGCTATGCAATACAAAATGCGGGCCTATTTGGCTTATGGAATTTCGGAAAGAAAGTAGGGGATACGTTAACCGGAAGAAGAAAATCTGTTTCAACGAGTTATGAATCCGATACGGACATGTCAGCAGAAACAGTTTTACGTATTTCCCTTACTACTGCTAAGAATCAAGAAAGGTTTTCTCCAGAAGTAATCAAAAAACTGCGAAGTTTAGAATTACAAGTCCCAGATCCTTGGACACCTGAGATACGAGATCTGTTCGTAGAGCTTCTTCTAACTGGTCATGATGCCATACCCGTATTTGAGACACTAGATGAACTCAATCTCTTTGTTCCTTTCTTACCTGAATGGGAACCAGCCAGAAGTCGCCCTCAACGCAACGCCTACCACCGTTTTACCGTTGACCGTCATTTGCTTGAAACGGCCGCTGAAGCAGCAAAACTTCAAGATCGCGTCCAGCGGCCAGATCTCCTCGTAGTCGGCGCTCTCCTGCATGACATAGGAAAGCCCTATCCCGGCGATCACACGGAAATAGGTATCGAGCTCATTAATATCATCGGATCACGAATGGGATTTTCACAAAATGACATCGAGACACTTGTTCAAATGTGTGAACACCACCTCCTACTTCCTGACATAGCGACACGAAGAGACCTTGATGACTTTGACACGATACAAACAGTTGCAAATTCACTTCAAACTGTGCAAAAAGTGGAATTACTTCATGCCCTAACAGAAGCTGACTCCATAGCAACTGGGCCAGCTGCTTGGAGTACTTGGAAAGCCGGTCTTGTCCATGATCTTGCAGGCCGGACATCGGCATATCTCAAGGGAGGAGAGAGAAGTATCATGGAGCGGGCATTCCCCACTGAAGAGCAGATGAAGATGATGCGTCGAGGCATGATTCGTGTTGATGGGAATGTTGATACTCTCACAATTATGGAGATAGACCGGCCAGGTGTCTTTGGGCGGGTAGCTGGAGCTTTATCTTTATGTGGCCTCGATGTATTAGAAGCAGTCGCGCATACAGATTTTGGAATGGTTCTTGCAGTCTTTCGTGTATCTCCGAGTACCACCCGAGAAATTGATTGGGATTCGGTTTGTGTCTTTGTTCAAGATTCTGTACGAGGTCGTGTTGCGATTGCTGCTCGCCTTTCAGAAAGAATGAAAACGTACTACTTACAATCATCCCAAAACTTCCCGGACAGAGTAGTAGGAACAGACGTAAAGATAGATAATGAGACTTCTTCTACTGCGACAGTGGTGGAAGTATCTGCCCCAAATGGAATGGGTTTGTTGTATCAGATTACCCGTGCGCTGAGTTCGCTTGACCTAAATATTCTTAGTGCAAAAGTTCAGACGCTTGGCGCTGATGTTGTGGACTCTTTCTATGTTTTAGATAATGAAGGAAAGAAAATAGTCGATCAGACACATGCTGAGGAAATTCGAGAAGCTGTTCGGCATGCAATTGAAATCTCAACCGTGATGCAAAGGAAATTAAATGACAGATGAGCACAACCTTGTTCGATGGAGTGAAGCTCTTGCTGGCATTGCAAGAACAGGCCTTGCATTTACTGAGAATCTTTATGAGCGGGAACGTTACGAAGAAGTTCTTAATGTGGCAGCTGACATTCAGTCGCATCTATCTGGTGCGGATCAACCGGAGAAGAAGATCGACGAATGGATGCGTTCAGTTGGGGAAGGTATACCTGGTTATGTGACTCCAAAGATTGCCATAGGGGCTGTTGTTGGGAACGACGATGAGGAACTTCTTCTTATCCAAAGATCCGATTCTGGAGTTTGGCTATTTCCTACCGGTTTTGCTGACGTGGGGTATTCAGCCGCAGAAATAGCTGAAAAGGAAGTTCTGGAAGAAACAGGCATGGAGGTCGAAGCCCTTCGTATTATTTCGATTCTTGATGGTGTCAGAGGAGGTTTTACAAGAATGCCCTTGTATTCGATTGTTTTCCAATGCAAAGTTCTTGGAGGAACACTAAAACCTCACCCTCTAGAGTGCCAAGATGTCGGTTTCTTCTCCCAAGACTCCCTTCCCGAACCTTTGGCAGGATCAGGTAATTGGGTGGATCAGGCTTTCCGAGCGGTGCGTAATGAACCAATTGAAGTACAGTTCGACGCGCCGCGACGACCAGCTTGGAAAAACCCAGACGAAAACTAAAACTTAGTGCTGTTCGGGTTACGCTTCTTCGGGGTTTGCCCCATCGCGAAGCCACCGTTCAACTTGGTCACCGAATCCTGATGCAGGGTCAGCTTTAAATTCCCCTTGATCGTATCTATATTCTAAATCAGTGACATACGCTTTCATATCCTCATCGTTTTCGATAAGTTGATCGACCTGTCTTTCATACGCCGCAGATGCTATTTCTAATTCTGTTGTTATAGATGTCTCTGGCAGTATTTCATTTAATCTTTCGATAAGCGCCAAAGTCGCTTTAGGTGATGCAGCTCCTGAAACATAGTTGGGAACGGTAGCCCATAAGGAAATCGAGGGGATACCAGCTTCTTGGATGGTTTGGTTGAGAACGCCAATAATTCCTGTTGGTCCTTCATACATTGATTTTTGAAGATTCAACTTAGAGTTTGTTTCTGGGTCTTCGCTAAAGCCATATATCATTACTGGGCGAGTGTGAGGGACTTCTGTGAGAAGCGATCCGAGCGTAATTACCATAGAAACTTCGAGACTACTTGCTACGGAATTAATTTCTTGTACGAAGGTTTTCCACTGTAGTTGAGGTTCTATACCTTCAAGTAGGAAAATTTTTTGGTCAGAATTCGCACTAAATCTCGTCACAGGCCAATCTAACTGTCGACCATTTTCATCTAAGTGAACTAATGGTCGGGTTTCAGAAAAGTCGTAAAATTGTTCTGCTTCAATATGAGCAAACGGTTTGGCGTCGAAATCTTCTCGTAAATGTTTCAGAGCCCAACTCGATGCGTTCCCGGCATCATTCCATCCTTCAAATGCAGCAATCAGCACTCCGCCAGTTTGATTGGGCTTATTTTCCCAGAAGGTGTAGTTCTCAAGCATTTCTCTGAGACTATATCTACCCAGACTTGAATTCTATTCGTAGAGATCAGTAGTAGTTCGGAATCTGTTCTACCCCTTCCCAGTGTCACTCGGGTACGATAAAGCATGGTCACAATTCGTGTAGCCGAAAATGCAGACGCTGAGTTAGTAGAGGCGTATCAGAGGTTAATACCCCAGCTTTCTTCTTCAAGCCCTGCACCTACTGAAGACGAGCTTGCAGCAATTATTGAGTCTGACTCTGCGACAGTGCTAGTAGCTGAAGATGAGGGAGGCACTATTCTTGGCTCAATGACTTTGGTAGTTTTTCGAATTCCAACAGGTGTACGCGCTTGGATAGAGGACGTTGTCGTAGATACTGAAGCTCGAGGTATGGGTATCGGGCAGGCTTTAAATGAATATGCGATTAACCTAGCCGAGCAAGCGGGTGCCAAAACTATTGACTTAACATCACGTCCTTCACGAGAGTCAGCAAATCGCCTATATAAACGACTCGGTTTCGTTGCTCGTGAAACTAACGTATATCGCTATTCGATCGTTTAGCTTAGCTTGACGTTCAATCAGAGTAGAGACTTAGGGAATGATGTCCTCTACATACACGTAGTCACTATTTCCGCCATAATCAAAAACCCAGAGCTCAGCCACAAATTCTGTTCCGGATTCTAAGGGTTCGAATGAATATGTGAGATTTGGAATATCAGCCCAAAGCCCAACATCATTAATTTCAATCCAGTCAAATGAAAAATCAGTGTTTTGGAATAAGAAAACTGGGTAGATTAATCCCTCCGGATCAGTTACTAGTTCACCCCACTGGCCTGTTTGGTCAGTTGAGTAATAGATCTCGTTAAGTATTTCTCCGGTTTCCGTATCTATTGTGATTGAGAGAACAACATCGTTGAATTCGCTCTCTTGGTCCAGTGCTTCGGGAGGGACATAAGTTAGAGGTATGTCGAGAAACGCTAGCTGAGATTCCTCATCGTTGTATAGCTGTGTATATGCATAGACGGTATCAACTCCATCTGACATGGTTAAAACGGTTAGGTCGTAGAAGCCTTCAGCCAACCCACTTCCGTCGTTTGCGAAATATGCCGGCTCTTCCCCAAGGAAGAGAATAGATCCATCTTCTTCAGGGATACCGTAATATATGACAGCTTCAGTGAGATTATCTTGCGCAGCAAGGTCAAATTGAGCAGTTATAAACAGGCCTTCTACTGCATCGAGAGTATATGTTGCCGAATATTGGTCTGTTACGAATCTCGCTTGTTCTTCTTCAGGAATACTTTCTTGAGCTTGAAAATAACTCATAAGGATATTCTGCCAACTCTCAATTCCCTCGAGATAAAAGTATCCCTCTTGACTGTATGCCCTTAACTCTGGGAAATATATGCCTAGTCCGGAAGAAGATTTTGTTGCTGGGCCATTGACTTGTCCAATTACCATTTCATCTATGGCATTGACCAGATTGGTTGTTAATTCAAGTAATTCAGGTTCAAGCTTCCCAAGTTCTGTAGCTAGATTCCCAAGGTCTATCATTTGAGCATCTATAGAGGGATCTGGGTTTTTCCCTAGTCTTAGAGATGTACTCTGCGCTGAACCAAGCTTTGCCGCAAGAGAATCACTTTCAGTAACAAGAGGTATTTCGAGTGCTCTCAGGGCTTCATTGACCTTGCTTACTAAAGTTAAGTCAAGAACAGAAAGAGTAATTTCCGTCTCTGTTCCATTATCGACGGCATGCTGTTCGTAATAATTCGCTATTGCTAAACCAAGTGATTGGGCCTCTATCGAAGAGTCTGAGGCGAGGATTTCGAGCGCTTGCCAATCCCAACCATGTCCTGGTTCGAGTTCTTGTGAGGCAACCATTACGTCAGCATGTTCTGCCATTGCTAATGCAACTTCAAAAGTTCCCATCAGGCAGGCGTCAAATCCGATCAAATCAAGTTTGTCAATCCCAGCCTTTTCAAGGCCCGTTCCGATTCCAATGGAGATCTCCTGTAGATCAAGGATGTCAAATTCGTTCCCTTCATCAGGTCCCATTCCAGGCCATCCAGCACCATGATCCCAAAGTATTAGAGCTGTTTTTTCAGCAGGAAATCGCGAGTATCCGTATTCGATAAATTCAGCTAAAGCATCGGCATCTCCTAAGTTACGTTCCCCGAGTTGATCTTCAAGCAGATGAATAGAACCGTTTTTGACTTGGATCAGCTTCGTATCTGAAAAATTCTCTAAATTCAATACTGAATCTTCGGAATAGATATCTGACCTGTCAAAGAGGACGACAATATCTACGTTTTCACTTGTTGGAACTTTCGACATTTCAACAATATCTGTAAGAGCAAATTCCTCTAGATCAGTATCTCCCATGAGGTATACCAGAACGGTCCATTTCCCAGTCTCAACCTCTTTCAGATTTTCTTGGTTCTCTTGAATGGGGGTTTGGTCAGGTTCTTCATTATTTTCTGAAGATTCGACTACTTCAGCTACTGCTCCCTCAGCATCGTTAGTTCGGTCATTTGGTTCATCAGGACTGTTTGAGGAACCACCGCATCCAGACAAAATACTTAAAATAAAGATACTTGTGACTATCAAGGCCAATAGGGAAGATGCAGATGATAAGTTTTTCTTAAGCGAGTTCATGGCTATATTCTATGTGATTTTTTATTCTATGTGATTTTTTAGTTTTCTTTGGAGTGGTCATTCAAATAGATCCGAAGTTGCCAGAACAGTAAAGTAGAAATTGACACCTTGAGTGAGGCATATCTTGACGTCATGTTGGATTTAACAAATCATAGGAAAATATGCCGGTACGTTCTGGTCTCCGCTCTAAGTCTTGTGATCGGACAATCGATACTCTATCTTTTTTTCAAAGTTGCTGGCCTCGATGCTGCCCTTAGCAATCTACTCTGCGTTACTCTTTCGACAATTCCCAATTACATTCTTAACCGCTATTGGGTTTGGGGAAAATCTGGGCCACATGATATTACGAAGGAGATAGCCCCATATTGGATAATCGCGTTTTCAGGACTGGGACTGTCTACTTTGTTTGTTTTTCTAGCTGATCGAATATGGGACTCGTGGGTCGTTGTAAACGTCGCAAATCTTGCAGCCTATGGAGCTCTGTGGGTATTAAAATTTATAATTTTGGACCGGTACCTCTTCAATACAAATTTTAGAAAAGGGAACTTAAGTATAAAGAACTGAAAGAATCACGATATTCTCCAGTAATCTTGCCATATGGAAGCTAGTAGACGTGAATATGCGCAAAGTGTTCGAGGTTTCCTTCCCCCAGACGAAGGGGATGTCCTTTATGAGGCAGCTTGTGATCTGAGTGTTGAAGGTCCCCTTCTTGAAGTTGGGAGTTACTGCGGGAAATCTGCCGTTTATTTGGGTACCGCTGCTGAGGAGCAAGGGCGTGTCCTGTATGCATTAGATCACCACCGAGGTTCCGAAGAAAATCAAGCTGGTTGGGAGCATCACGAACCTGATTTAATTGACGTTGAAGCGGGAAAATTGGACACGCTCCCAATTTTTCGGAAAGTCATACATAATGCCGGTTTAGAACATGTGGTAGTGGCGATTGTGGGCGACTCCGTTAGCGTAGCGAAACACTGGGATACATCTCTTGCATTTTTGTTTATCGATGGAGGTCATGGGGTTGAGCCGGCTAGAAATGATTATTTCTGGTGGGTTCCTAAGGTGCAGTTAGGTGGCGTGCTTGCTATTCACGATGTTTTCCCTGATCCGAAAGACGGTGGGAGGCCGCCCTACGAGTGTATTTATCTACCAGCTATACAAAGTGGTGACTGGGTTGAGGAGAGAGTCCAAGGTTCCTTACGTATACTGCGCCGAATATCTTAAGCTTGAGTTTTCGGTGATAGTCTTGTCTTAAGACTTGGAACTAAAAGGATGAGGATAGATGAAACAAGGTGACATAGTTCCCGATTTCGAAGCACTTGATCAAAATGGGAAGAAAGTAACCTTAGGATCATTGATTGAAAATGGTCCATTGGTTTTGTACTTCTATCCCAAAGCGATGACACCTGGTTGAACGAGGCAAAGCTGTCATTTCCGTGATTTGGCTGCCGAATTTGCACAATTCGGAGCCCAACGAGTGGGAATCAGCACCGATCCGGTGGATCGGCAAAATGAATTCGACCGTCAAAATGATTTAGGGTTCAGACTTCTCTCAGATCCTGATAAACAAGTTGCTTCCCTACTTGGAGCTAAGCGCCGAGGGCCGTTGCCAAATCAACGGGCAACATATGTGATAGGCCAAGATAGGACACTACTTGGAGTAATCAAAAATGAGAAAAATATGTTCGTTCACGCCGATGAAGCGCTCCAGATACTACAGAACGAAATTAGTTGATCTCTCAACCTCTATTCGTCTAGTGAAGGTAGGAAGGTATGATCGGCGAACATACTTGCTGCTTGTGTTTCACCTTGAATAGCATCGGCTGCGAGGATTACAGCCGCAGCTGAATACGTCGAGTATTCGTTTTCAGGAAATGAAACATTTTCGGGGTAGACAACTCCCGTAAGGTATCTGCCGCTGCTATCTCTGTAATCCTGAATCCTCGTAAAGAGTTCGATAGCTTTCGTTTGTTCGCCAACTGCAAGATAGGCCATAGCGCACTCACAAGTTTCAGCTGTAGTTACCCATGGTCTATCTGATACACATCGGATTCCCTTATGAGCGATTTCAAACTCTTCTTTTTTCGCATTAAGCCGATCGAGTCCAGTTGTGCCTTGCAAGACACCTGTTAGAACGGGGTAATACCAATCCATAGCCCATCGCTCTTTTGGGGCGAACGCTTCAGGATTATGTCTAAGTACTTGAACTAAGCGCTTCCCCTTTTCTTTCCATTGTGGGCGATCTTCTCCAAGGTGTGTCGCTATTGCTAGTGCAGCGCGTAAGGAGTGAGAGATACTTGATGATCCTGTAACGAGTGCGTATGACCATGGAGTCCCATCAGAGTGGCAAGCCCAAATAATTTCACCTCTCGAAGTCTGTTGGCCAAGCACATAGTCGATTGCAGGTTCAACGATACCCCACATAGTTTCTAGAAATCCCGTGTCTTTTGATATGAGGAAATGGTGGAGAACCCCAGGTGCAATATATGCAACGCAGTTCGTATCGATCTTGTCTTGTTCAATTTCATTTTCAAGGTAATAGTTATGCCAAGATCCATTCTCCAGTTGAATATCTGCCAACCATTGATAGGCCGATTCGGCTTCATCGTGCAGTCCTGCTACATCTAAGGCCATTGCTGCTTCAATATGATTCCATGGGTCGGCATGTCCATTTGGAAACCAAGGAATCATTCCAGATGGGAGCTGCAACTCTGCAATAGATTCGCCTGTTTCACGTATTTCTGCAGAATTGATAATTTCAACTGGGTCGAAGGGGGGCAAGTTCTTTTCCTATGTTAAGCAATGGCAGTCTTTTGAGCATAGATGATTGCGCTCTTACCTAACACGGGTTGCAATATTTTTTCCACTAATCGAGTAGACGTTGGCTGCTTTACGATATCCCATGTCAGGAAACGTAGATATGCTTTTACAAGCCAGTTTTGATCATTTTTAGTCCCTACGGCACATTTAAGCCACCAGTACGGTGAATGTAACGCATGGGCTCTATGAAAATCTATTGTGATTAAACCGGCTGCAGCAATCTTCGCTTCTAATTCACGTTTTTTATAGATTCTTACATGGCCTCCGACTTCTATGGGTGCATGATATTCATCAGAAAGCCACCAACAAATTTTCTCAGGGAAATAAGAGGGGACTGTAATCGCAAGTATTCCCTGTGGTTTAAGTACCCGAAATAGCTCATCTAATGCATCTTCATCGTTATAGATATGTTCTAGGACTTCGCTCGCAATTATTCGATCGAACGTCTCATCTTGAAAAGGTAAGCGAGTAGCATCTCCAGCAGATGTAAAAGCACCAGAAGTTATCTTAATTTCTCCAACTTCAGCCATAGCAGCATAGGTTGCTCGGACTTCGTGAAGTTCATTTAAGGCCATATCGCAGGCTACGACTTCTGCCCCTCGTCGAAGTACTTCAAATGCATGCCGTCCAAAGCCACAACCAAGATCAAGAACCATGTGTTCTTCTTCAAGCTTCAAGCGGTCAAAATTGATGGTTAACACGTCTGAATCCTATAAAGCTTTATCCATTGCTAGAAGCTCATGGCAATGCTTAGCTGTAGTAATAGCAGATTCTCGCCAGCTCCATTTTTCTATTACTCTCTGACGGCCCGCTTCGCCTACCCTTCGACAAACTTCCGGATGTTCAAACGCGTACTCTATTTGTTTTGCTAACGCACTACTATCCCCAGGTGGAACAGCTAGCGAGGTTTCTAAATGCGGCCCGGCGACTTCAGGGAGGGCACCTCCTGTTGTAGCTATCAATGGCGCACCGCACGATAACGCTTCAATGGCTGGAATAGAGAAACCCTCATATAAAGATGGGACGACAGCTACTGATGCTGATGCAAGAAGATCAACGAGCTCCCTGTAACTTATTCCCTGATTGAAGTTTACGATATCGCTAAGTCCTAATTGAGCGAGCGTCTCAGCGGTGGTACTTCCTTCCCGTTGTTTACCTACAAGCTCTAGGTGCACATGAGGATACTTTTTCCTAACTTCAGCTAAAGCTTCAAGAAGGTATCTTTGACCTTTTAATGGAACATCAGCGCTAGCGGTTGAGACAATTCTTCCGGGGATCCTTTCGATATGATCTTGAGGAGCAAAGAAATCAGTATCGATCCCTATAGGAACAACATGAATACGATCGATATTAACTTTATGATCCTTGCTGATATCTTCGCGGGAAGATTCTGAAACTGTTACGATTCGCTTGATCCGCTTGCATACTCGTGTTTGCATTCTTGTGAAGGCATACCATCGCCGTTTCCCAAATCGTTCAACGACAGTTCTTGCATTGTCTAACTCCAGTTTCCGATCGACCGTAATCGGGTGGTGAATCACTCCAAGAATAGGAAGATTAAGCTTTCTTTGGATTAGAAGATTTCCATACGCTAACGAACCATTATCGATTACTAGGTCAAATTCTCCTTCTCGGTCTTTTAACGCCCTAAACGCGCGAAGAGAGAAAGAAAGAGGTTCTGAAAAGTTTCCTGTGAGATATGAACATAGCTCTACGAAATCTGGCATATCTTTTATTTCCCAGATACCTGGCATTCTTCCCGGAAAGTAGTCATTGTATATTTCTAAGCTTGGGAACTCATGAAGTGGGACTTTGGGATCTAGGTCGGGATATGGTGGCCCTCCGAACACTTCAACTGTATGTCCCAGCTCAGCAAGTGCTTTGCTCATTTCTCTTACGTACACGCCTTGCCCACCAACATGAGGTTTTCCGCGATAAGCAAGCATGGCGATCCTAAGATGGCCTGCTTCCTCATTTGGGTTACTTTTTTCAGCTGTATCTTCTTCCATTGAAACCTTAAGGGTATGGACATTGGGGTAAAAATACGTTTCTCGTGCACTAAATATTCAAGAAAGGTCAATAATCATTATGGTGGTAGTGTCTTAAATTTCACCCTGCTGAAAAGGAGATTTCATGAGGGCTCTTGTCCAACGTGTTTCTAAAGCCAGTGTTACCGTGGAAGAGAATACGGTTGGCTCGATTCACAAAGGTCTGTGTGTCTTTATTGGTGTGACTCACTCTGATACAACAAAGACGGCTGAGCGTTTAGCGAATAAACTTCTGCACCTTCGAATTTTTGAAGATAATAGCGGAAAAATGAATCTCTCGACGATTGATCTGAATTCAGAAATTTTGATCATTTCACAATTTACTCTGTATGGGGATACTCAAAAGGGTCGTCGCCCCAGCTGGATAGCCTCTGCCCCAGGAGATGTAGCTGAACCCTTGATCGAATACCTTGTTGATTGTCTCCGTAGCGAAGGCATTCAAGTCGAAACTGGATCTTTTGGTGCGTTTATGAATGTAGAGCTTATAAATTCTGGTCCTACCACGCTAATAATTGATGTTGACTAGCTCTTTCTTCTTGCTAGGAAGTTTGCACCGAGAAGGGCAGCTCCTGAGAATAAAATCATTGGAAGAGGGCCTGCCCTTGTTGCCAAAGTATTTCCATCTCTTCGATCAACGGTTGCATGGAGAACACGGGTTTCTGAAATTGATGAGCGTTCAACGACATCACCGTTTGGATTTATAATTGCGCTGAAACCTGTAGGTGCTGCTTGGAGAACCCATCTTCCAGTTTCCATCGCGCGAAGTTTCGAAGAAGCTACTTGTTGAGACTGAAGGATCGTTAGCCAATAGCTAGAGCCGTTTGTTGGATTTAGGAGTATCTCGCCTCCCCCTAAAATTGCACTGCGCGCCCTATCTTCAAAAAATATTTCCCAAGATATCGCTATTCCAAGATTTACTATCTGGCCGTCAATTTCCACAATGAGGTTTGGTTCCCCATTCCCTGACTTTGTATCCCTAACTGGTAGGTAGCTGGGGGCAAAATGTTTTATAAATCCCCTGAGGGGAACGTACTCTCCAAATGGAACTAATCGGACCTTGTCATAACGGTCTATCTCGGTTCCCTCAGGTGAGAACGCAATAGAAGCATTTGCATTTTCCGTCATGCTTACACGTTCGAATATTCCTGCTATTAGCCAGCTATCTAACTGTCGGGCTAGATCTTGCAACTCCGCGTACTCGGGAGAATCCGTGAGCGGTTGCTGGACATTTACGACATCTTCTGGCCATAAAACTAAGTCCACAGGAGTTTCAACATTTGTACTTGCTTTCACATGTCTTTCAAACACTTCGCGTTCATCCGTGTCTATGGCCCGTGTTCCTTGTTCACCACCGCCCTGAACTATTGCTACCGTTGTTTCACCTATAGGATTTCCATTTGGCACAACAAAGCCAATCGCCCACAATGCTACAAGACCCACTCCGGTACAGGTAGCGAACTTCCACTCTTTTTCCCAAAGGGAAGATATAAGAACTCCAGCGATGACAACCAGTGCTGAAAGGAATAATGGCCCGAGAATACGTACCGTATGTCCAAGAGGAGCGCTGCTTTGGCTCATCGCTAATGTTGCCAACGGAACTCCACCAAATGGCCATCTATATCGAAGTGCTTCGATAATGACGAAGGCTGCTGGTAAGGCAAGCCATCGCCAAATCCCCCTAGGGACTAATAGTGCTGCGAAGCCCACAAAAGCACTAAATAGTAAACCTTGAACAATGTAGCCAGGGATTGTTAATGCAATCATCCAGAAGGTACTTGGGAACAACCATCCAACGCCGAAAGAAAAACCAATCAAAAATCTCCTTTTAGATACCACAACCCCTGATAAAAGCTGATCTAAGAGAAAAAGACTTATGAAGGCTAGTGGCCACCACCCCCATGGAGGCATAGAGAACGCTAAACACATACCGCTGATTAACGGTTTTAATGAAACGTTGAATTTATCTTTCATAGCTCTTCAAAAAAATCCATCTTAATTCAACGCTCCGAGATAGCTTTCTGCTCTTTGGGCGTTAACTTTCCCATCACGTATGCAAGCTGAAAGACCAAGGCCATTAAAAGCAGCCCCCGCTACAAAAATCCCCGGGGCTTCATCTCGAAGCAATTTCTGTATTTGGTTCACTTTGTCAGAATGGCCTACCTCATATTGTGGAAATGATCTCGGCCAACGAATTACTTGACTTTCTATCGGTGTGGCTTGAATATCAACTATTCGAGTAAGTTCTTCAAGTAGTGCGGAAGTAAGTTCTTCATCGTCGAGATTAAATGCTCGATCATCATCGGCTCTTCCAGCAGAGACTCGAACGAATGTAGCTTCCTGATCGTTAAGGTGCTCCCATTTAGAAGATGACCATGAACATGCTGTCATAAGTAGCCCTTCAGATTTTGCGACAAGAAATCCGCTTCCATCGAAAGGGCGTACCTCTCTAGATGGAAAAGCGAATAAAGCGAAAGCCATTGAAGCATACTTTATAGATGAAAGTAAATTAGCAATCTTTTCATTTGTGGTTTCGATAATGGAACTTGAAATGTAGCTAGGTGTTGTGAGGATTACTGAATCCGCTTCGTAGCTTCCCTTTTGTCCTTCCAGAATCCATTTCTTGTCTTTTGCGTGAACCGATTGGATGCGCTCGTTGAGAAGTATCTTTTCTTTAAGTTCTTTTCCCAGAGCGT
>CEPK01038900.1_pt1 | contig 15630 bp, 12 predicted proteins | sample 356231 | NCBI WGS metagenome assembly CEPK01 (sample SAMEA2620259, study PRJEB7988) | marine metagenome | biome: marine biome (ENVO:00000447); feature: deep chlorophyll maximum layer (ENVO:xxxxxxxx); material: "saline water (ENVO:00002010), including plankton (ENVO:xxxxxxxx)" | depth 80 m
GCATTATTTAACCATGATGTCAATATCTAAAACACCCGCAGTACTTATGGTGCATAATGCTCTTCCGCATGAGCCATTTCCTGCAGCTCGCTTTCTTGCTCGGCAAGTTTTCAAACGTTCTTCGCGACTAGTTACTCACGCGAGATCAGTTGCTAATGATTGCAAAAAACTGGCAGAGGAGGTTGATTCATTAGTTGTAGATCACCCTCTGAATTTGCCAGTTCTCCCAAGCCCGGTTCCTTCGATGCCGCCATTTCGCTTATTAGCGCTGGGTTATCTACGTCATTACAAGGGAACTGATTTAGCTATCGAAGCAGTGGCTCATCTCAAAAAACGAGAGAAGGTGGTTCATCTAACTGTGGCAGGTGAGCCGTGGGACGGGAATCAGGAGTACTGGGAAAAATATGTCGAAGAACTTCAGGTTGATAATGAAGTTACTTTGAAGTTGGAGTACCAGTCAGATTCAGATCTGGTGGACTTACTTTCTGAACATCATGCCCTGATCGCTCCGTATCGTTCAGCGACTCAATCCGGGGTTGTGGCGTTAGCTTTAGGTGCAGGTAGGCCAGTAATAGCAACGAGAGTTGGAGGTCTTCCTGAAGTTGTGACGGAAGGCGTAAATGGGGCTTTGGCCGAGCCTGAATCTCTGGAATCGCTTGTTGAAGCCACTCTCCGAGTTTATGACTCTTTTCCCAGTCTCATTAATGGCAATGAGGCTAAACCAACTTCTTGGATGCATGTAGCGATAGCGCTGTTAGGTGAAGACTAGGCGATGATTGGTGCAGTTATTTCACGAAATGGAACATCTAGTTTCGATTATTTGCCTGATGGAGTTGCATCAAAGAAAGAAACGTTTCAAGACAAAGAAATAGTTTTCTGGTGGACTCCGTCTTCACGAGTTTCGTTCGCTTCTTCCTCAAACCAAGAAGCCGAAGAAGTGTTAGTCGTAGTTGTCGGTGCTGGTATTGATTTGATGCCAACAGAAATTACAAACGCTGAGATTATTTTACGATGCTTTCTCAAAGAAGGACTTACTGAGGTAGAAAAAATAGTTGGAGAGAGCGTCGTTTTGATTTATGAATCGTCTAAAGACAAGTTGCACTTAATAAGCGATAACGACAAGGTTCATAGAGTTTATTGGACGCATAATGATCGCCAGACAGTTGCGACTGTAAGACTATCTGATCTACTTAGATTTGTATCTGATCTCAAACTTCATGCTTCGGCAGTTAAGGAGTATTTTTATTTCGGCTACGTACCATCGCCAAAGACTATGCATGATGGAGTTCATGTTACAGAACCATCAGTTACGGTCACGTTGTCAGGTGGGGCCGAGGTCTCAAAAGCCGAACGAAATACTTCAATTACAGATAAAAAAATTCATATAGAAGATGCTGAGAAACAGACTTTAGATTACGTCATAAAGGCTATAAACAAGCGAATTTTGCCGGATGAACCGATTCACGCTTTACTATCAGCTGGCTATGACTCGACTTTACTTGCTATTGGTTTACGCCAACGTACAAGTAAAGCATTAGCTCATGTAATGGGTTTTGAAGATCGTCAAGATAACGAGAATGAAGCTGCCGCAAAAATATTGAATCATTTAGGTATAGAACACAGAGATATCTATATTTCTGTTCAGCAGATGGCGGATGTGTTTCCGCGTTGGATTCGGTCTTTGGGTCAACCGTGGGCTCACCCTAATGGTTTATCCACGAAAGTCGCATATGACAAGATTACTCAAGAGTCTGATGGGGAAGTGGTTGTTAACGGAATTGGCGGAGATGGGTTATTTAGCGACATGGGTCTTGAGTATAAGTCGAGGCGACAAAGGCATCTTGTGGCAAATCTTTTCGGGGTGAAAGTCTTATCTCAGTTTGGAAGCCGACTATTTAAAAATAGTGAAATGGGTGAAAAATTAGCAAAACTTTCTGATTTGTCTAAATTGACACTTGAAGACTCCTTGGTTTATTTCAATTTTTGGAAAGGAGAATTCGGATCTAAAATCTTCGATGAAGGATTTGATATTCGCCAGACTCGCCCTGGTGTAATTTTAACTAATTCTCTGGTTTCTGCAGAAGAAAGGTATAAAAACTATTCTTCTTCTTGGGCGTATGATTCATCAGCTAACCGAATGTTTGATGGAGCGTTTGAAGTAGGTCTTGTTGCGACCAGCCCTCTCGAAGATGCGGATTTTCGAGCATTTGTGAGTTCTCTAGAGCCAAGTATTAAGTATCCCCGTGGACAGAACAGGATACTGCAAAAAAATATTGTTTATAAGTACGTGCCTTCTGATCTATTCCTGAATCGTAAATGGGCTATAGAAACGCCTTTGGCAACATTTCTTTCTTCAGAATCAGGCAGAAATTTGATGAATAAATACCTTGGCACTGATACTACACATTTTGGTCAGATCCTTGAAAAAGACGAAATTGAGAAAATATGGAGTGAGTTCTCCGCAGGAAGCTTTCAGCATGCGATGCGCCTTTGGAGCGTTCTTGTTTTTGAGGCCTGGTTTCAGGAAAGGCAAGTATGAGTGGAAATATTCGTGGTCCTCTATTTATTGTCGGTGCATCGCGTAGTGGAACAAAACTTCTCAGAAATATTCTGAACGGACATAGCAAGATAGGGGTCCCTCTTGCTGAAAGTCATTTTATTCCTTACCTAGTTCATCGGTTTTCTTCAAATGATTTGATTAAAGATCAAGAATTGGGCCACTTGAGCAAAGTAATTAAACAAAGCATGTTTTTTCAGTCAATGAAGCGACGGGGTGTTGAGTTGAATTCAGAAGATATTAAACAAAGTTTCTCTGATAACTCTCTGCCGGAAGGCATAAAGAACTTCATGATCCGTTCTATAGAGAAGCAGGAAGGAAGAGAATTAGATCTTACTTCATATTGGGGTGATAAGACTCCAAGCTATCTTGAAGAAATACAATTGCTTAAAAATACTTTTCCTTATTCCCGTTTTGTCCATATTGTTAGAGACCCGAGAGCAAGAGCTCTTTCAGCACACTCTGCATGGGGAGCAGATGTATTCATCTCAGTAGATAGATGGCGCCGTACTGTTGCAAAAAGTCGGCAAATTGGAAAAGAAATCGGGAGCGACTGGATGGAGCTCCGTTACGAGGATTTGGTGTTTGAACCTGCTGTATCGATAAAAAAGATTTGTGAACAATTGTCTTTAGAATTCGAACCTCAGATGCTTGAGCTTAAGGTGCCTGTTGAAAATCTGGGAGACCAACAACAAACTACGAGAAAAGATACAAGAATTACAACGAACAGAGCAGAGGTTTGGCGTGATGAATTGGAACCAAAAGTAATTAGGCGCCTCGATGAATTGGGATTACCTGAAATGAAGGATATGGGGTACTCACCTTTGAATATGGGTTCTGATTTACATATACCGCTCAATTTTCTGGAGCGCTACAAAGGGTTATTGAAAGATTATTGGGGCAGCTTTAAGCATCATGTAGTGACTTGGGGAGTGTTTAGAGGAATTCGTCATTTGCTGTGGAGAAGACGTATGGCATCTATAACGCCTAAGGATATTCAAAAATGACCAAGCCATCACTCAATTTTCTGCGCGGCTTTCTTTGTTTAATCTTCTTGATCGTCGGTGTCAATTATTTTCGAAATCATCATGAAGATTTCCAGTTTCTACTAGAAACTAATTGGGCCATACTTTTTCCTGTTTTTTTGATTGCCTTTATTACTTTCTTTATTTCAGCATTTCGATTTCGACTGGTACTCAAGGAAGCAGGCCATCATCTTTCAATATCTCAAGCTTTCCGGCATGTCGTAATTTCTCGGTCCTTAAATAAATTCATACCCCAAAGTGGTTGGATCTTTAAAGCAAGGTCGTTGCAACGGGAAAACAATATGCGTTTAAACGAATTTGTTTCAACTTTTGGGGCTTTTGTTTGGTTGGAGGTGTTTGTTGCAACTTTTGTAGCTAGTTCTTTTCTTTTGATTCTTGATCCATCAGTTTCTGTTCGCGGTTATAGAGTGATTTATTTTCTAATAGGTTTGCTAGGCGCTCAAGTGATAGCAACTGCTGTTGGTTACTTCGTGTCAGAAAAACAAACAGCTAAGAAACAAAAAACTCCGCAGTCCTTTATGCAGCGCCTCTTAAACACTGGTCAGAAAATAATCAAAGATTTTATAGATTTAGTAACAAATCCGCGACTTTCCATACTCAGTTCAGTAATCGTTTTAGTAGGTATTGCGATGTCGGTGGCTCGTATGTACTTGTTATTTAGAATGATTGGGCTGGAGCCTGGATTCGGATTACTTACCCTGTTTGTGGCAGTCAATCGCCTTTCGAACACCGTAGTTCTCACCCCCGGCAATATTGGGTTCGTTGAGTTATTTTTTGGAGCCTTGGCTTCATCACTTGGACTAGGCGGGCCGGAGGGCGTGACCGTAGCTTTAGTACTAAGAGGTTCAGTTCTTTTGACACTCATTTTTTCTTCGCTCATTGTGGTATCAAGTAGCAAAGTTTTAGAGAAAAGAGTCCTATCGAGCAGTAAATGAAGCGTAGGTCACCAACATCGAAACTTCATGAGTAGTTAGATGATCAGAAGCAAAGTATTTCGTATAAATTTTTTCAGCCCTCTTTTTATATAGCAAATTTGCCGTAAAAGTTTCATTCAGTTCAAAGGGTAGATTTGTAAAAGCTTTCTTAACTTGGATAGAAAGTTCATTGAAGTACCAGTCATCCATAGGGCCTTCAACTGCTGAGATTTTTGGCTGGTAAATAACCTCCTCTGGGAGAAGTTCAGCATTTGATGCCATGGAAAGAAGCAGATATTTACCAAGATTTTTATACTTTGGGTCGTCGCTTGGTCTTAGTAGATTTTCAGGTAATGATTTTGCAAATTTACTCAGTCCTGGGTGTAGGTAAGGACTGATAATCGGCACTCCTGAACTATCTGAGGCTCCTGCTATCTTTGCCTTGTTAACGCCTACGGTATTTTTCCCATGGTAAGCCCTGCGTTTCGCGCTCAAATCTTTTGTGTCTGCAGAAAGGATTTCTAACACTTCTTCTACATTTTTTTCTTGGATTAGAGATGGGTTCTTTCGGATATGTTGCAACGTTAAGTCATCAAAAATTCTAAATGGTATGAAGCCTCGAGCTGGTGGTTTCCTCGATAAGTTGCGTAGGAGATTGAAAAAAACTCGAAAGGGCCGCCCAAGACGCATCTCCATCCAAGCAGAACCAAGGGCCCATTCAACCGTTTTCAGAATTCCTTTAGGTATGCGGAAGGAAGTATCGAGAAATTTAGAAACGACGTGAGTACGTGGATAGCCTAAGAATATTCCATCACATCCATCTCCTGAGTAGCAGACCTCGTGTCCATCCTGTTTGATTTGTTGGCATACATACTCTGTTTGAATTAGATAGTTTGGCCAGTTTGTAGGTTTATTGAACTTTTTTGAAAAATTGGCTAGTCCTTCTGCGATTACTTCCGGAGTAATTGGTATCCAGACATGGTTTATGCCAAGGTGCTTCGCCAATGTGTCTGTATGGGTCTGGTTGAATTCGTTTTTCTCGTAGAAAAAAGAATAGGTAGTTACTTCTTTTCCAATACGTTTGAGGGCAGCAGCGACTAGAGCTGAATCAACGCCTCCTAGTAAAACTGCTGCTTTATTAGACGGGTGAGCAACTTCTTCGGTTGCTGTAAGAAACGCTTCCTCCATTGCTTTCAGTTGCTCGTACAACTGTAAATCAGAGACATTTATGGAAGAAAGGTTTCCTTGCCAAGGGTCGGCCCGTTTCACAGGAGCGAAAGTTTTTCCAGAAGACTGATTATAAATTAGAGCTAAGCCTGCAGGGATCTCAAAGATATCTTTATAAAAAGTTTTTTGAAAGGGAACAAATCCATAGCTCAAGAGGAAGTCTTCGTAACTACGATCAATAGAAGTTCTCCAATCTAAGGCTTTTGCTAATAAAGAAAGGTGAGAGGAAAACCAAATCGTGTTATCAATTTCGGCGTAGTAGATATTCCTTAGTCCGTTTTCATCAGTTGCCAACACTAACTCTTGATGATGATTTAGCACGGCTAACGCATAAGACCCATGACAGGTATTTAGCCCGGAAGTGTCTTTAGAACTTATTTGATTAACTGCATTTTCGAAGTCCGTATTAGGAGTGTTGTATAGGTTTCCAATTAGGGCTGCAGTGATGCCAGAATTTTTTTGCAAAGTAATTCCCGCTTCACCATTATTAATAACACTGAGAAAAAAACTCTCCCCGTCGTGATTCAATTCTTCGCCAGTATTGTTGAATTCTGAAAAAGCGGCTTTTTTGAGTTCATCAGTTGCTATGTTGACGTTCTTACCGCAGCATCCGTATAAAAGGTTCATTTTTTCTCTTCTCTAGATAAGTGAATGTTGTCTAACACGGTGTCTACACAATCAAAATTCTTTAATGCCTTCCTATACACAGAGTCAAAATGATTTTCAATTTGGTTTGAAAGAGATTTTCGTAAAGAAATAGTTTTTTTGAGAAGGGAAAGAAAATTTTCTGAATCAAAGACACCCAATTCTAGAACGTACTCTTCAAGTGAAAATTCTTTCATAATTCCCGCTGATTTGTGACTGTAGGACAAAGCAATAGTTGGAACAGCAGAAGACAAAGCAGCAATATTGGAATGCATACGGGCTCCAATATGTATGTCACAGGAAGCGATAGCAGACTTTAACGAAGAGGGCGATAAGTCTTCCAATACCTTGATAGGTAAGCCTGAGTCAGCCAATTTGTGAAGAACTATGCGATCGTCTTTGTCAGGTTTGGGTCCAGTTACATGAGGAATACCAAGAATTTCTATGTCTCCTATGGAATCGAGTTCAAGAAAGGCCAAAGATATATCGTTTAAGATATTTCTTCCCTTTTCTTGGTGTTTTTGTTCAGCTAGAGAACTCAATGAGAGACCAAATCGTAACTTATTCTTCGTTCCAAAGGGATCAATAAAAGGTTCACGATCAAGAAGAAAAGCTGTATCTGCAGTTACGGGTACAGGTTCTATGCCGATGGCATTCAAGTTTTTATTTGTCAGTTGCTCTCGAGCGGTCACGAGCGCTGCTTTGTTAATTATACGTTTAGCCAAAAATTTTGTTTTTGTAAATGGTCCGATTGATTGAGCAAGAAGAATATAAGGAGTACCTAAGAAATATGCAAGAAGGACAGGGTGATAGTGGCTTAGTGCTACTGCGGTCCCGTAATCTTCCGTCATCATGTCGCCACTTAAGTCAATGACTGCGTCGGCTTTAAGAGTTGCAATTAGCTCAGAGTCGTTTTGAAGAACTGACTCTTTTTTGGTAAGCCAAAAAAGAAAAGCCCTCGCTAAGTTAAGCAGTCCGCGTGCGGCTTGCCTCCTACTCGCATGAACAATGTTTTCTTTGCCATATTGTTCTCTATCAACAACAGGTTCGGGAGTGCTAATTAAGACATCGTGCCCGCGACGTCTTAATTCAGACGAGGTAGCGATCTCCATTGCAGCATCGCCTTTATTGCAGGAGTTATATGTCCCGGTTAATAGGATTCTCATAATTTAGTTTCTTGGATTTAGAGGGATCTTATTGGCACTATTTGAGTTTGGAATAACAGCATCTCTTGGTTGAGTGTTTTAAAACAGCCTAGAATATTCTAGGAAAGGTAAGTAAAACAGAATCAATCATCGTGAGAAATTATTTCTATAAGCTCCGTTTCTTCTCTCGTGGAGTTGCTTCTCACTGAAACAGATATTGTCGTAGGAAGACCATCAATTAAGCCGGGACAAAAAGAATCAACAGTTTGGTGACCGTCGATGAAGCTTGAGGATGTGTGGCGAGCATTTACGCTGAATGCTCTTTCACCGTTGTTGAGGTAGCAGAAAATTTTAGGCCTTTTATGAGAATCTGTAGTGAGTGTCCAGCGAATTTGGATAAATTCGTCACCATCCTTCAATGGGATTCTCTTCAAATTTTCATCATCGAGAGAAGAAACGGAGACTAATTGCTGACCAGCCTCTGTTGAAGGGCCAATTAAGATTAGCTTTGTGTCGCTGCTAACAAATTGAACCGCCCAGTTTTCAGGAAGTGAAATCAGTGAAGTTTTTTGGTCAGGTTCATTTTCGGACAGAAAGACAGTTTTTCCTGTATTGCTAGGGGAGTATAAGCTAATTGGTATCAGGGTCCTGTCAGCAATCAATCGATTACTTGGTATCGCAGAACTGCTCTTACGTATAATTTCCAAATCAGAAATAGGGTTCCCAAAAAAATCATTAGAGTAAATTCTTAGAAGGCGTGAGTCGGACAGTCCCGCATAAATCCTCATCCCTGATTCTTCATGGCTGATTAGCCAATTTCGAAATTCGATGAAGTGATTTTCAGAAGAAATTCGGTTTACATGGTTGTTGTAGGCTTGCCAACCAGGAATAAGAATGAGTATGCAAATAACAAGACTAAATAAGGATATTGGTATATGAAATTTTTTCCGGATTTTGTCTACAACGGAGAAAAAAATGTAAGCCCCGCCAACTGCCAAACCAGGATATAGAGGCGCCCAATAACGGTCTTTAGTTAGGAGGAATACAAACCCTTTTCCTTCTCCCTGAAGTTGTCCAGCTAATGCGAAACTTAGCCACACAACAAAAATCCATACACCTATTAGCCAAATGAATTTCTTTTTCTTTATAAGTGAATAAATCCCGGCTAGCGGAGAGAGAAATAAAAGAATACCGGCAGTGAGAGTGACGTCCCAATGGGAATAAAGCATTTTGAAAGGTGCGTTAAGGGCACGCCAAATAGTTCCTTGAGTGGCGTAACCGTCTGCTCGTTTTTTTATTTGTTCAGGAGTCAACTCTCTGGGTATATCAGGATTGTCAAGAGTTACTCTGTCAAGGTGAGCGGCAAAAAAAGTCGTCCAACTGTCAGTTAGAAATTTCAGTGCCACTATATAGAAGAAAAAGACAGCTAGAGAAGAGGAAATGAGAATGATTAGAGTTTTTATCTTTGGACGAAGAAAAGCGAGAATAGTGATGACTAACGGAGCGCAAACAATTATTGCTTCACGCGTGATTGCGGCATATCCAAAACAGAGCCCCGCTAAAGTCGGGGGCAACCACCAAGGAAAGTTAATTTTTTCAAATCGATAGGGCAGGATAAGAAAGAAGACTCCCCAAGTGAAGAAACCCGCCGCTGGAATATCAGGGAATATGTGACTTGCCCAAGGCAAAACTACAGGATTGAATATCGCTAGCAAAGGAACGACGAGGCTTCGCCACCTATCCATAACTAGTCGAGCTAGTGCATAAGTTCCTGTAGTGAAGACGGTGATTGAAATTAGAGGAACAGCATAGTAAGACGCTTCAGAATACCCGAATAGTCGCTGTGCAATGGATACAAGGCCAACAAGGCCTAGGCGAATTGCGCGGTGTTCAATCGCGAGCACTTTCCATTTTGGTTCGATTTCACTTATGTATGTAGCGTTTTGAAAAACGAACATAGGATCCCAAGGCCACGGGCTGTGTCTTAGAAGCCAGACAATAATGACACTAAATGCTGCAATTATTGTGAGAAAAATTAAATCTTTTTTTACTAGTTGCTGAAAGCCTTTTATAGTAGAAAATAGTGAGTCAGTACGGATTTCTATTTTGCTAGATTTATTACTTTTGTCTTTATCGCCTGGTTCGGCTTCAGTTACGTTCATCATGAAGGAACTTTTCTAAACTATTTTTAAGACTCATAGAAAAGGGAGGGAGTGGGCTAACTCCAATATTGGAAAGATTCCTATTTTCTAACACAGAGTTCCTTGGCCTTGGAGCAGCACGCTGAGGCCTAAGTTCAGTTGTTGGTATTGGGTGGAGTCGTCTGGTGTCAGCGCCAACTATGTTGGACACTTCATGAGCAAATCCGTACCATGAAACTGAATCTGTATTAGTTACATGGAAAACTCCGGAGACTTGTTTGTCAATAAGGAGGAGAATCGTTTTTGCTAAGTCATCAGTGAAAGTGGGGCAGCCGATTTGATCGTCTACAAAATATAAATCATCGTTGCTTTCTAGTAGGTTCAAGATGGTTCTCAGCATATTTTTCCCATCAAGGCTAACAACCCAAGAAGTTCGTATGGTCAGTGCATCAGATCCCGCCAAATTTTCACCAAGGAGCTTCGATTCTCCATATACCGACAGCGGATTTGGTAAGTCAGTTTCTACATAAGGCGTTTCTTTGTGACCATCAAAGACATAATCAGTTGAGATTTGTACAACTTTTGCACCAATCTCTTTCGCTGATTCAGCAAGGTAGCCAACAGCGTGACCGTTTGTAGTCATCGCCCGGTCAGGGTTTTCTTCACAACCATCAACGTCAGTCCAAGCAGCACAGTTCACAACTACCTCAGGTAACTCTTCTTTTAAGACCTTCTCAATTTGTGAATTGTCTGTTATATCAAGATGACCTCGATCTAAAACAATCAAGTTCTTGAGATGCGGTTGTCTTTTGAAAGCAAGACCGAGTTGGCCTGCCCCCCCAGTTACCAGAATTTTCATATTCTTGCCTTGAGTGGCTCCCACCAAGAACGGTTCTCTCTATACCAGCGCACAGTATCAGCAATCCCGTCTTCAAATGATTGTGTTGGGCTCCAACCTAAAGCAGATGCTTTTGAGGTGTCTATTGAGTAGCGGCGGTCATGACCGAGACGATCCTCTACCCAAGTAATCATTGATTCATTACACCCCATTAAATCGAAAATGGTTTTAGTGAGCTCTAAATTTGTGATTTCGTTTCCGCCACCAAGATTGTAAATCTCTCCAATTTCCCCTTCTCTCAGGACAAGATCGATTCCTCTGCAATTATCAACTACATGACACCAGTCACGTATGTTTTGACCATCTCCATAAATGGGGACCTCTATTTCGTCAAGCAGGTTAGTAATGAATAGTGGAATTATTTTTTCTGGAAATTGATAAGGGCCATAGTTGTTTGAAGATCGAGTGGTGACAAGTGGAAGTCCGTGTGTGATGTAGTAACTGTTTGCGATCAAATCAGACCCAGCTTTAGAGGCAGAATAGGGCGATCTTGGGCTAAGCGGATCATCTTCAGTAAAAGACCCTTCTTCGATTGAACCATAAACTTCATCAGTTGAAACATGGACAAATTTTTGGATATCAAATTTTCTTGCGACATCACATAAGACATTTGTGCCATCACAATTTGTGCGAATGAAAGCATCAGGATCATTTATAGAGCGATCAACATGACTTTCTGCAGCAAAATGAATGACAGCGTCATGTCCAGGAAGAGAAGTTTCGACACTAGCGCGATCGCATACATCTCCAACAATGAAAGAAAAGCGTGAGTTGCCTTCAAGGTCAGAAAGATTTAGACGGTTACCAGCATAGGTAAGAGCGTCAAAAACAGTTACATGATCATCCGTATTGTTGATTATGTGCCTTACATAATTTGAACCTATGAATCCAGCACCACCAGTAACAAATAATTTCATTTATCTTCCTCAAAGCGAGGTTGGAGCTTTGGATCTATTTCTTCTCGCGTAGGGTTCGATAAATCTCTAGGGGAGAGTATTGGATTCTCTAATCCCCAATTGGCATCAATTGTCGAGTCATTCCAAGCCACACCTAACTCGTCTTCTGGATTGTAGTAGTTGTCTACAAGGTAGGTGATAGTCATATCGTTTAGTGCAGCAAACCCGTGAGCGACTCCAGGAGGAATGTATAAACCACTATGGTTATGTGTTCCATTTTCTTGCAACCCAAGAGTTATACAAATTGTTGCTTTATCAGTAGGGGAGCCTTTTCGAAGATCATGCAGCACTACGCGGGCAGTTCCAAAAGGAATGTACCAATAGTCAGATTGGTAGAGGTGGTAGTGCAGCCCTACAAGAGATCCCATTTGTCGATCAGCTCTATTTGATTGCACCATTTCTCGTTGTTCCGGTATCCATTCTTTTCTCCAAGTCTCAACGAAAAGACCTCGTTCATCCTCAAATACGTCTGGTTCAATAAGAACCACCCCGCTGATTACGTCTGAATGTTTAATAGATGCCATGAATTGTCCTATAAGAGTTCGACTGTCGAGTCATCACCGAGCATTAATGTGCTTGTAGTCGATGAGTTGCCTTTGACAATGCTAGAACAACCTAAGAGGGATGAAGTGAGTCTTCCAGTCTTATCAATCTTGCATCCGCTTAGTAATACTGAGTTATCGACAGAAGAAGAGATCACAGAACAGTTATCGCCAATAGAAACATAAGGTCCGATAGTGCAGTCCTCAATTACAACATTTTTCCCTATGACTGCAGGACCTATTATTTTTGAACCTCTAATTAAACTTGATTCTTCTATTTGGATATCTCCTATTATTTCTGAATGGTTATCAATTAGAACCGTTTCATCGATTTTTTCCTTGATTGTGTCAAGAACAAGTTTGTTACATTCCAGAAGAGGATCCTTTTTCCCAGTATCTATCCACCAGCCAGTCAATATTTCATGATCAACAGTAAATTCCTGCTCAATCAGCCATTGAATGGCATCAGTGATTTCAAGTTCTTCACGTTTTGAGGGTGTGATTGCTTTAACAGCTTGATGGATCATTGGAGTAAAGAAATATATGCCAACAAGCGCTAGATTTGATTTTGGTTCTGAGGGTTTTTCGACCAGTTCCTTTACATGCCCGTCATGGTCAATTGTGGCTACTCCAAATGTAGAAGGGTTTTCGACTTCTTTGAGTAAAATCCTGCAGGCTAGAGAGTCGGAAGAGTAAACAGATTCAAAATCCAAAACCAACTCTTCAATTTTTCTTTCAAGCATGTTATCTCCGAGGTACATGACAAAGTTGTCGTCCCCGAGAAAGTCTTCAGCTATAAGGACACAGTGCGCTAGTCCCAGAGGGGCTTCTTGTGGAATATAAGTTATGTTCACGCCCCAAAGTGAGCCATCTCCGACTATCTGGCGAACTTCTTCTCCTGTTTCTCCAATAATGATCCCTATTTCCTTGATTCCTGCTTCTACAAGACTTTCTATTCCATAAAAGAGAATTGGCTTATTAGCAATAGGAACTAGTTGTTTTGCATTGGTGTGAGTTATAGGACGAAGACGAGTCCCTGCGCCACCACTAAGAATAAGACCTTTCACAAAATATAGGATACAGAACAAGGTTGGAATGTGTAGGTACGGTTGTGTAATCAGAAATTTCATTAAGATGAGTGTCTATTAAGCGAATAGAGAAACTGCAATGAAAAAACTTATTATTCAAATTCCGTGTCTGAATGAAGCAGAGCAACTCCCAAAAACTCTCAGTGAATTACCACGAGAAATTTCTGGGGTCGAAGTTGTCGAATGGTTAGTTATTGATGATGGATCTATAGATGAAACAGTTCAAGTCGCTTTCGATAACGGTGTAGACCACGTTATACGATTGCCACAAAATCGGGGGCTGGCTGCAGGATTTCAGTTGGGGCTTGACGCCTGTTTGAAACTCGGAGCAGACGTTGTGGTGAATACGGATGCAGATAATCAGTATGTGGGAGCTGATATTGAAAAAATAGTTTCTCCGATATTGCAGGGGCGCGCAGATCTCGTTATTGGCGATCGAGATACTTCTAGTATTGAAGAATTTTCTGCAATCAAGAAACGATTACAGAGTTTTGGAACTCGGGTTGTAAGGTGGGTTTCTAAGACAGAAATAACTGATGCTACGTCTGGTTTTCGCGCTTACAGCAAAGAAGCAGCTCTTCAATTAAGCGTTGTTAATCAGTACACCTACACGATTGAGTCGATTATTCAGGCAGGAAGAAGTAATGCTGCGATTGAGTCGATTCCAATAAGAACAAATCCGAGTACTAGGCCTTCACGTCTATTCGATTCAATTTTTGGCTATATCCGACGCAACTCTCTCACAATTATTCGTGTTTTTGCCGCTTATAAGCCACTTCGCTTTTTTGGAGTTATTTCCGCTCTTTTCTTTGTGGCCTCGCTAGGCGCTTTTTCTCCGTTCTTATGGGATTGGATAATAAATGATTCTAGAGAAGGACACCTGCAGTCAATCGTTCTTGGGGCAGTACTAGCAACTATTGGAGTCCAGATTTTGGTTTTAGCTTTTGTGGCTGACTTGATCTCTGCACATCGGACAATATCTCAATGGATTCTTGAAAGAGTCAAACGAATTGAATTGGATTTAAACATAGAACCCTCGCACGAGGTCATTAAAGAGAATTTGAACACAAATAAAGATTAAGCAGGCATTCCTACAAGCCCTTTTCTTGCTTATTGAATTACATGCTTCTAATTAAATTGTTTTACTCATGAGCTGCATCAAAGAAGACTTTATTGAGTTGTTCCCATTTTGAAGAAAATGAGTCATTAGCAAACACATCTTCTTCAAGATTGATTGGATTTAAGCTGACTTGATGCGCTTGATTGGGATCATAAACTCCTTTGTTTTCAAGCGCTTCACGAGTTCGAATGCTTTTTTCTAGACCAAGGATATTAAACAATTCATCAAATTTTGATTTTGGATTATTTTGAAGTTCTGCATGTGATACAAAGAGCCAGTTTGGATTTCGAACTCTGAATCCCTCAAGTATTTGGGAGAGGTATCTAACAAATAAGCAGGTCTTTTCGACAGGATTCCTAGCATCTTGTTCTAACTCAAACAGAATCTCTTTCTCCCCGCTGGATAACAGGTTATTTACAGTAGGTTGCCTATTAATTGCTTCGGTTGGACTTCCTCCCCAACCTAGTTTGAGTAGGCTTTTTACAATTAATATCGGGTGCCTAGTTACGATTACAGGAGTTAAGTTGAAGTGTTTTACTAGCCACTCTGTTGAAAGCAAAGCCGTTGGGTCCTTTACTACGGGAATGAGGTCCGACCGATTTCCCCAATTATCAATACTTGTTTGAATAATTTTCTCGCAGCGCTCTTTGGCATCTTTAGACCATGGTTGCGGATACTGAGGCTCAAAACGAAGAAGATTCTCTATCAGAGGCACCCAGGGTCCTCCGTTATTTTGATTCAAATAAAAATGCTTTTGAGGTGTAGGGACAGCAGCATTCCAGTTTGCATCTGGATTGAATGGCTCGTGTATATAAACTGCACGTCTTGCCGTGGAAATCATTTTCCCAACCCAAGTAGTTCCAGATCGGATAACGCCGGTTACGAAGATTCTTTCCACCATGTCTTATCCGATTACTGCAACAACGTCGCCACTTCCCACGGAATCACCAGGGGACACTCGAACTTCGGTTATTTCACCCGATTTTTCTGCTAAGACATTGTTCTCCATTTTCATAGCTTCAAGAACACATACAGGGTCTCCTACAGCAACAGTGTCACCAATAGAAACAAGTACTTTCACAATCGTTCCTTGCATCGGTACGGTCACTTGGGCACTTCCGGAACCTTGTGCATTCTTTTCTTTTTTGGACCGTCGTCGAACAGCTTCTGAAGGAAGAGAATCCGGAACCCACATACTTACTGAAAAAAGTTTCCCGTTAACTTCTACAGATGTTTCCCTTTTAACTAGGGGTTGGTTCTCATCATTTATGATTTTCTCTTTCGTTATTTCTAAATCAGAAAGATTGAGTGTGTCTTCTACCCATTTAGTAGTGTGAGTTGAATTTTGAAA
>CEPK01037267.1_pt1 | contig 15570 bp, 12 predicted proteins | sample 356231 | NCBI WGS metagenome assembly CEPK01 (sample SAMEA2620259, study PRJEB7988) | marine metagenome | biome: marine biome (ENVO:00000447); feature: deep chlorophyll maximum layer (ENVO:xxxxxxxx); material: "saline water (ENVO:00002010), including plankton (ENVO:xxxxxxxx)" | depth 80 m
AGCGATTATGAAGTCGAAGCACCTTCAGCACCTGTAGTGGTTTCAGTGGAGGACACAGCAATAGTCGAATTCCAGCTTTTCTTTGTTGAAATGACTTCCGAAGATTCAATCTCAGAAGCTTCAGTGCCCACTACGACACTTGATCCTTTGACGATTAAAAATGTTGAGCAATTAAATGAATACATCGCTGAAGCAGCGAGTTTCAATCAAGCCGACAGCGACTGGCTATTGCCCGAAAATCTTGATCCATCTGCGGGAGGTGCGCCCGGTTTTACAAGATACGTTTTCCGGCAAACTTCAGCTGGCGTGGTGCCAACTCTTGTTGAAGGTCCGCTAGGTCCTCAATTCAGATGCCAGGAAGAGCGTCTTCCCTGCTCATATTTGGAGTTAAAAGAACTCTCAGAATCAAACTCTCCTATACCAGAAGAAATGGGTCTTTCTCCTGAAGAACTGGCATCTCTTGTATCGGAGCTTGATTCTCTTCGAGAGTTCTTAGACGAACATGCAGATGTCAATAAAGCTTGTGAAAATGGTTACCTGTCTGATCGAATCCAAACTCCGAACATGGGTTCCCACTTTATTAAAGCCGATATCTTTGGCAATGGATTCGATCCAGGTGAACCCGAAATAATTCTTTATGCACTGGCTGATGGAACACTTCCAAATGGAGCTATCGGACAATGCCGTGATGGTGTCTGGGATGGAGAACCAATGGTGTTAGTTGGTAGTGCTTTTATTCTGCCTCCATCAGAAGGAGACACCAGTCACCCGAAAGGTTTCACCGGTGATCTTGACAATTGGCACGTACACCTGAATCTCTGCAGAGGAAGGTCTAATGGTACCGACACTTTCGTTCCTAAAGAGGAGTGTGAAAATTCCGGTGGCAATTTTCACGAAACAATAGGTTGGATGATGCATGCCTGGGCACACCCAGAGCACGACAATGAATTAGGTGTTTTCTCTATGTGGAATCCAACTATTGCTCCTTTCGGAGATTCAGACACTGTGGAAGAACGTTTTTTAGTACAAGGTGAAAATTTTCCTGAAGGTGCTAAACAGTCTCTGGTTTCAAACTTTGCCTTCGAAGAAACGATCGAAGTTGAAGCAGGACAAAGCGTCTATTTCAATAACAGTGACTCAGTCCCGCACACAATCAGTGCCGGAACCCCAGATGAACCAGAATTAGAGGAATTTGATTCTGGTATTCTCAACCCTGGTGATAATTTTCAAATTGACACGTCCAAACCTGGTAGTTATCCGCTTTTCTGTATCCTTCATCCTGATATGACTGGTCTATTAATTGTCAACTAATCATTTAACACCGAAAAAGGTTTAACCAAGTTTCCCGGTTTTAATTTCATTTACTGCCTCGGGGTCACCTGTTAATTTGATATCGCTGTGTTCACGTCTACCGAAAAGGAACAACCCGATCTCACTGGGTGCACCTTCCAAAACTACTGGCTTGCCTCCGCCACCTAAATGTATCTTTTCTCCTGAGGTGCGTAAAAGTGTTATGTCGACGTCTTTCAATCTTCTGACCAGAAGTTTAGAGAACCTTTCCTGTCTCTCCCACAAAGCATCATCGAGTTCGTCTATGTCATCACGGCGCGTAAACTCTTCTCCTCCTCTTCTGACATCTTCGTGATGGACGAAGAATTCGAAAAGGTTCATAGTCTCGTCAACTCTCTTTAAATAGAAAGGCGGCCCTGAACGTACCTTGTCGACTAATTTTTCAAAAGGTTGATTTTGGGCGAGTTGTTGGGTCGCTTTTGCAAGTCTTTTAGCGAAGTATCCGGGAATTACCAAACCAAAAGCTTTTATAGAGTTTTCACGCAGAACCAGATGAGCTGCCAGATGTGCCGTGGTCCAACCTTCACACAAAGTTGGGTGATCGGGACCGACTAGGTCAAACAGATCGCAAAGTTGTTGTCGTTCGAATTGGGCGTGATTTTTATTCATCTGGTGAGACCACAGTGTCCGCAACCCATGCTCCATGAAAACCATCTGGAACTCTTTGAGGTAGATGGATTCTAGCTACAGGTTTTTCTTCAATGTCATTGGCGTTGAGTATCACCAACTCTGCTGGTGAACCTACACGATCATTCACGCAAACCAACACCCAACCATCTTCTTCGCTTGTGGATCCTTCACGAGGTACAAATATTGGCTCTCCACCAAATCGCCCTTCTCCATGATCATGAAAAACCACTTCTCCGGTTTCCATGTCAGTTCGATAAGTGGGTCCAAGGTCAAAACCAAGAGCTGTGTATGTGTATCGATGTCTGCGACCCACGGTTCTCGGGTCATGAGCTGGAAACTCGTGTGCCAAGTCGCTAACAATCTCTTCATTCACAGTTCTGTTTTCTACATCTACTGTCCATCTGACAAGTTGAGGAGGGCTGTCGCCTGCCGGGCCTTTAAGGTCTTTTTGAAAAACCCTTTCATATCTGCACAAGTCAATAATTATCTTCTGATCGTCCTGCCCACCTTGGACTTCAAAAGCATTAACAGGGTGAAAGACATAGCATCTAGGCGCCTCACACCAAACTATGTCTGAAGCTTCACCGTCGCGAGGCAGAAGTCCAATCCTTGATTGTCGATCATTTTGCCAGGCCAATGGGAAAGGGTCCCCCTCTAGAGCCAGATCTAAATCTACGCAAACGGGCAAATCATAAATAACCACGTATTTTTCTGTTATTGACATGTCATGGACCATTGGCATGCCCTCAATAGGTATATCGGTAACCTTTTTTACCCGATTGTCCGGACCCAGAACTACATGTTGTAAACGGTCAAGAATGTCTGGATACGCATAACAAACTGCATGGAGTTCTTTCTCAAATGGATCAAACTTTGTATGAGCGCTAAACGCCCCGGGTAAAGTTTCACCAAAATTTTCATACCCTATAGTTTCAAGATCATATGTAAGAGACACAGGAGAAGTTCCCGCTTCAACTAAAGCTAAAGTCTTTCCACTGTGTCCAATCACCGAAGTATTCGGCGAAAAACCCGAACCTCCAAAACTATCGCCTTGAGGTGGTTCCTCTTGAAGCTTTTCAGCCAAATCTTTGCCTCTCACCCAACGATTCCTATACCACTCAGCTTTCCCGTCTCGAATACGCACACCATGAATCATCCCGTCGCCAAGAAACCAGTGATAGGAGTTCGAATCTACGGGTCCGAAAGGATTCGGCCCATTACGCAACCACCTTCCTTCGAGTTCTTGTGGTATATCACCTGTGACATCTAGGTCAAATGCCGTAATCTCACTCTCAACCGGGGCCTTAGCACCTTCTAAATAAATACTCATCTAACCTCCTCCTCATTCAATAGTTTCACGTAATGATAAGTTTCTCTTGCAGTTCTCGTTTCAAAAACTTTCCATTTGCGTTTCTGGGTAATGCTTCATCCACAAACCAAATATGCTCCGGAACTTTAAATGAAGCTATCAGAGAACTGAGATGGTCTCTAAGTTCTTGGGCTGAACATGTTTGTTCCGGAATCAGATAAATGGCAACTCCAACAGTTTCTCCTAAACGCTCATCAGGAACCGCAAAAACAGCTGCTTCTGCTATTGATGGGTGTTTATATATAGCCGCTTCAACTTCGGCTGAGTAAACATTCTCACCACCCCTGAGAACCATATCTTTAGCTCGGTCAACCAGAAAAAGAAAACCATCATCATCAAAATAAGCAATATCTCCGGTATGGAACCACCCTTCAGTTAGAACTTCTTTGTTTGCTTCTGGTCTGTTTAAATAACCGCGGAAAACATTCCCACCTTTCACCCATAGTTCACCTTTTTCACCTGTGGGTAGATCATTTCCCTGCTCATCAACTATTCGGGACTCCATTACCGGACAAGGGGAACCTGCTGATTCAGGCTTAGCTAAAAAGAAATGTGCAGCATTTACTGTTATGACACCATTTACCTCTGTTAGTCCATAACCTGTGCTCGGTCGGCCTTCAAGTCTCTCCTCGATTTTATGAACCAGATCGGGTTGGACAGCAGCTCCCCCGCCTCCGAGACTATCGAGACTACTAGTGTCTCTTTTTGCAAAATCAGGGCTATTGACCAGTTCTCGTGCCATTGTTGGCACACCTGTAAATGTTGTGGGTCTTTCCCTTTCTATTATTTCCAAAGCTTCTTCCGGATTCCATTTATGCATGAGAATCAACTTCCCTCCAACTGCAGTCACTGGATGCATGCAACAGTTACATCCAGTCACGTGAAACAAAGGAACAGCTAACACAGAACCAGGGTCGCTATTACCAAGTTTCTTTTCAGAACCAGTTGGGGGTTCTCCGGCTTCGATAGCTTTTCGTTCAGCTAGTTTCGACATTGTCGACCAAAATGCCAAATTTAATAAGTTTGAAACAGCGCCCCTATGAGTCAGAACTGCTCCCTTTGGATGCCCAGTCGTTCCTGATGTATAAAAAACACACACATCATCATCAGGTTGGATTGAAACCCCAGAAACATTTGGAAGTTGTTCGCCAACAGAAACAGCGTCATTCCAATGAACAGAATCTTCAGGTAAATCAACTTCTGTTCTAACCGCCACGATATAAATATCCCCCTCAGAACGGAGATTCTCTAAATGTGGAGTGAGTCTTTCCAACCTCTCCTGGTCGCAGACAATAACTTTAGGGTCACAATCATCTGCAGCGAATTCAATTTCAGGTCCGGTCCACCATGCATTCATACCCACTACCACAGCTCCAAGTGACGCAACCGCCCAATAAGTCAAAACCCATTCGGGGTAATTGCGCATCAAAATTGCAACCCTGTCACCTTGCTTGACACCTAGGTCTTGAAGATATGAGGAAAAGGAATCAACCTTAGAGTGAGCCTCCGCATATGAAATCCTCTCTTCACCATAAATCAGGTAATCTTTCTCCTCATGGGCAGCTGACATCGTCCAAATGTCGACAAGATTTTCAGGGGCAGCATCATAAACTCTGGCTTTATGATTTCTTATTTCAGTTTCAGACCAAGCGAATGGAGCACCTTTTGCTGTTAGCTCCTCCCACGCTTCTTTATAATGCCTGTCCACATTTCCTCCAATAGGATGCCTACGGTATCCTTACACTGCAGTGGAATATAATAGAAGCCACTCTGACTGAAACATAAACCAAAAGGAAATTAAAATGGAAGAAATTGCTTTTGACGACATAGAAGCCCTTAACGCTGCCATAAGTGAAGAATGGAGTGACTGGGGTCCAGAATTCGAGTTAAGTCAGGAGAAAATAAATTCTTTTGCTGACCTGACAGGTGATCACCAGTGGATTCATATAGATGAAGAAAAAGCTAAAGCTGGTCCTTTCGGGACAACAATTGCTCACGGATTTTTTACACTTAGTCTCGTTCCAGTTCTTAGCTTGATGCTCGAAGGCTCTTCAGGTGCGCGTTTGAAAGGCTTTCAAAATGTAATCAACTACGGAGGCGACCGTCTTCGTTTCCTTGCACCCGTTCCTGCTGGTTCGACTGTTCACGCGAGAACACGTATGAAAGAAGCTAAAGAACATAAAGCCGGAACCTTGATTTTAACTGAAATAGCTATACACGTGAAAGGAAGCGAAACCCCTTCAGTTCTCTACGACAGTTTGAGCTTATTTCAAGGCTAATAATTTCTACTCAGTTGTTCTTGATTGTCATACCGCCATCAACCATAAGTAAATGCCCTGTGATGTAGCTTGATGCAGGCAAGGCGAGACTCATGATTGCATGAGCTACTTCCTCAGGTTCTGCGTACCTGCGAACCGGAACTCTTCTGCGTGCAAATTTTTGTTTGGCTTCTTCAGGTATAAGGTCCGTCATTCCAGTTCTGATAGGACCTGGTCCTACTGCGTTAACTGTTATCCCACTTTCTCCTAGCTCTACCGCCAAAGCCCGTGTCAGTCCTACGACTCCATGTTTAGCAGCGGTATAAATCGAAGCCGCTGCTGAACCTCCAACACCTTCAGTTGAAGAGACATTGATAATCCTGGGAGAAGCAGAATTGTTCAAATATGTTAAAGACTCTCTAATGAGACGCATGTGTGAACTGAGCAGAACGTCTATTCCTCTCTGCCACTGTTCTTCCATGGAAGGATCATCAATGGTCACCGGTAAAGAGACACCAGCATTATTGACTAGAACGTCAATAACCTTGTCGGTTTCTGACACCCAAGCAGAAACTTCTTCAACAACTTCCTTAACCTTTTCTGCGTTGGTGACATCAAGTTCCCAACCTTTAGATCTCCCTCCACTCGCATTTATTTCTTGTACAACACTCTCTACTCTTTGTGGGTCAATGTCAGTTACAGCTACGTACGAACCGTACTCGGCGAACAAATGCGCTGTCGCGCGACCTATACCTGAACCAGCTCCGGTAATTAAAACAACATGTCCGTCTACAGACCTACTAAGAGAGCTCAGCATGATTTCCTACTAGTCATTCTCCACTTGAGCGCCGACTGCCCCTTTTGATCGAAGATCATCGATTCCCTTCTGATCAACTCCAAGTTCGGTCAATATCTCATCAGTATGCTCTCCGACCTTTGGAGCTCTTGTAGGGCTAGAAGGTAACTCCCCGTCAACAAAAATCGGTAAGGGAAGTTGATCTGCTCCGAGTTCATCTTGTGAAATAAATGGCATCCTGTGAGAGAACTGCGGATCTTCAGCCACTGTCTCATGGTTATTAACTGGTGCGATTGGAACGTTTTTTTCTTGTCCAAAATCCAACCAGTCAACACTGCTTCGTGTTTTAAATATTTCCTTTAAATCTTCTTGCAACTCAGTGTTATTTCTCGCATGATCGGCATATTGCGAACCTGGCCAACGTTCAAATAAATCCATTCTGTCAACTCCTTTGCAGAAGTTTTCCCAGAATGCTCTTTCAGATGCCATAAACAAAATGTGTCCATCTGTAGTTTCATAAATTTGATACCTGACTCCTTCCCACATGCCAGCTAAACCAGGGGCTCTTCTTTCATAGTCATCAGCTGGGTTTCCTGTAACTTCATCTTCTGGACGCAAATAAGCCCGGTAAGTTTCAATCCTGTACCAGTCGGCGTATGCAGCTGCATCTGACTGAGCGACTTCTATTTGCCTACCTCGACCAGTTTCTCTGGCATTAATAACAGCAGCGAGCACTCCGAGAGCTGCAAGCATTGGTCCTACATTTATTCCAATATTAGGCATTGATGGAATCCGTGTGAATCCGTCATTATCCACCACTGGCTCTATAAGACCTGCCCATGTGTCATAAGCGATTCCGTGGCTTGGCAGATCTCTGTACGGACCTGTTGCTCCGTAACCTGAGATTGAACAAAAAACTATTTTTGGATTTATCTCCAGCAACTCATCAAACCCAAACCCGAGACGTTCCAGTGTTCCTGGGCGCATTGCTTCAACTACAACATCTGCTTCTTTCAGTAGCTTTCTGTATATTTCTGCACCATCTTCATCTTTGAGATTTATAGCGATACTTCTTTTACCTCTATGTGTATGTAGATGAAGAAGTGAATTTCCTTCCACAATTGGCCATGTCATCTGACGTATGTAATCACCTGAAGGTGACTCGACCTTAATTACCTCAGCTCCTAGATCTGATAAAAAGGTTCCCACCAAACCAGGCCCTAGAAGTGAATTTTCTACAACTTTTAAACCGTTTAATAAATCATTTCCGCCCATAAGTAAAGTCTCTCTGATGTTTATGGAATCGACAAGCTAAAACACATCTAATTTCTGAAATCTAAAAAACAGACTCTTTAGAAGTCGCGGATTTAACTGTTTCCGGTTACGGTGCGATAATTAGATTTGACTTGGAGGTGTAAATGTCCCCTATCGTTATTCTCGCCGGCGTAAGAACCCCTATCGGACGTCTACAAGGAGGACTTAAATCGATCACAGCTACCGATCTTGGTGCTATTGCCATAAAAGAATCTTGCGAAAAAGCCGGAATTGAGCCATCTCAAATTGATTTTTCCTACTTGGGGAATGTTATTTCAGCTGGAATTGGACAGGTCCCTGCCCGCCGAGCGGCAGTCGATGCTGGCATTCCAATGACTTCACCTTCTACTTTGCTTAACAGAGCCTGTCTTTCTGGTATGCATTCAATACATTTGGCAAGTCAAATGCTCCGTCTCCAAGAGGCAGAAATCGTTATTGCTGGTGGTATGGAATCAATGACCAACTCGCCTTATATGCTTCCTGGAGCAAGATCTGGCTTGAGATTTGGTGACGGAAACCTTGTGGACTCCATGCTTTTTGATGGTCTTACCTGCACCATAGAAGATTGTTCGATGGGTGAAGCTACTGATCGTTTTGCTAAAGAACTTGGTATTTCGCGCGAAGATCAAGATGCTTTTGCTGCTCAATCTCATCAACGGGCTGCTAAAGCACAAAAAGACGGTCTTTTTGATGAGGAAATTTGTCCTGTCGAAATTCCTCAAAGAAACGGAGACACTCTAACAGTCAAAGACGACGAGGGAATACGTCAAGATGCTGATATTGACTCAATGTCACGTCTTTCCCCCGCTTTTACAAAAGATGGCACCATCACTGCCGGTAACGCCTCACAGATATCTGACGGAGGTGCAGCAATGGTAGTCACAACACTTGAAAAAGCGGAACAGTTAGGCATTGAACCTGTAGCCGAAATAATTTCTCACGGGCAGGTAGCGGGACCGGATACCAGCCTTCTGCATCAGCCTAGCAATGCAATAAATGCCGCTTTGGAATCGGGCGGTATGGGTGTAAGCGATATGGATCTCTTTGAAATAAACGAAGCGTTTGCTGCCGTTGCTCTAGCTTCGATGGAAGCTCTGGGCGTAAATGATGAAATTGTAAATGTGAACGGTGGTGCAATCGCTCTTGGTCATCCAATAGGCATGTCTGGCACTCGAGTTGTTCTTACGCTTATTCATGAACTTCATCGTCGAGGAGGCGGCTTGGGCGCCGCCAGTCTTTGTGGTGGTGGCGGTCAAGGCGAAGCTCTGATTCTAAAGGTTCGATAATGAAAGAAAGCATCACGTTCGATCATCCGGTAGCAAGAACAACATTTGGTGATGTCGCAGGACGTTTTCGAAATGGCGTCGAATTATTTGCAGGCATTCCATATGCATCTCCCCCAGTCGGAGATCTGAGATTCGCTGCCCCGATACCACCCGAAAGCTGGGAAGGAGTTAGAGAAACGAAACGTTTCAGCCCCGCTTCACCTCAACTGCCAGGTGAAGGTTTGACTGATCGTTTTCCTGTCCGCTGGGATGAAGACTGCCTATACCTGAATGTTGTAACTCCTGCTTCTGATGACAAGAAGAGGCCCGTTTACGTTTGGATCCATGGTGGTGCTTACAGAAGAGGCCAAGGAGGAGTCCCATGGTACGACGGGACTTCTTTCGCGTCGCGTGGTGATGTAGTAGTTGTGACAATCAACTACCGTTTAGGGGCTTTTGGCTTTACCGAGCTTGGTCAACATTTTGGTGAGAAATTTGCCTCTTCTGGATTAAACGGTTTACTTGATCAAATTGCTGCTCTGGAATGGGTTAGGGACAACATTGCATCTTTTGGCGGAGATCCAAATGCAGTGACAGTTGGTGGAGAGTCAGCTGGAGCTTTTAGTGTTGCCAACCTTCTTGCGTCTCCTTCAGCGAAAGGCTTGTTTCACCGTGCCATCGCTCAAAGCGGGGCCGCTTTTCACATACATGAACCTGACGCTGGTGCTGGAATAGCCTCAGAGCTTTTAGAAATGTTAGGTAATCCAACTTCGGAGGAAATACTGGATTTGCCTGCAATTGAAATACTTGAAGCTCAAGAAGCCCTGATTGAAAAATGGGGTTTCGCTGCTAGAGGTGTTCAACCTTTCTATCCCGTTTGGGGTCATGAAGCTCTACCTGAAGCTCCAATAGACCTGATTGACAGCGGATCTTCATGCGACATACCGCTCCTTATAGGTACCAATGAGGACGAAATGTCTCTTTATGGTTTCACTGAACTTGACGAAGGAACTCTATTTCGTTATGTGGAAAAAATCGTCGATAACCCTAAAGAGGTAATTGATGTTTACCGTAAGAGGGTTGGTGATGATTCGGGTTGGCTTGCGTGCGCGATCGGCAGCGATTGGGTTTTCAGAATTCCTGCGATTCGTCTGGCCGAAACACGAGAAAACCATGACAGCAACACATGGATGTATCTTTTCTCATGGGATTCCAGAGCTTTCGAGGGCAGGTTCGGATCGGCTCATTCTCTTGAATTGCCTTTTACTTTTAACACTTTGGATCGTGCGGGTGTTGATCTTTTTATCGGTGAAGGGGAACTTCCAACTTCTGTAGCTGAAACCATGCACGATGCTTGGATTTCATTTATTAAAGGTGGAAACCCTTCAACTTCGGTTCTAGGTGAGTGGCCTGCATACACGACGGAAAATCGGGCTGTTATGGAAATCAATAATGAATGTGGGCTTCTAATCGACCCTCAGAAAGAAGAACGTTCTCTATGGGATGGTGTTAGATGAGCGACTCGAAACGTGTTCTTGTTATGGGGGGAACGCAGTTCAACGGGCTAGCGCTTGTAAATCAACTCGTCAGATGCGGTCATGATGTAACAATTCTTAACCGTGGGCAAACTGAAGCTCCACTGCCGGATGGTGTTGCTCGTCTGAAAGCTGATCGGAGCGACCCTGATCAGGTTAGAGAAGTTCTCAAAGGTCTTGAGTTTGACGTGGTGCAAGATATGACTGCTTATCACCCTGAAGATGTAGCTCTGATGGTTGAAATTTTCTCAAATAAAATCGAACACTATATTTTTGCAAGTTCAACAGTTATTTACCAAGCGACAGATACTCTGCCGATAACTGAAAGCCACCCTAAAGAACGAGGTGACCCTCAAATCGAATACGGGCTTCATAAATTGTTGTGTCAGGACATTCTTGACGAAGCTCATGAGAATGGTTTTCCATCTACAACAGTTGCTTTTGCAATGGTCTATGGACCTAGGAACATCATTCCTGATCGTGAGCAACGGATGTTCGCTCGAATGGAGTTGGGTAGGCCGATTTTGGTGCCTGGTGATGGAACAACTATAAGTCAGGTCGGGCACGTAGATGATCAGGCGGCTGCGCTTGAAGCGCTCATGTGTAAACCTGTTAGTTTTGGACGTCTTTATAATCTCACTGGAAACAGTTTTCAATCTGACATCGACTACGTGGAAACTACTGCCACAGCGATAGGGAAAGAAGCAGAAATGCGTTTCATACCTGCTGAAATTATGGAACGACTTTGGGATGGAGAAATAGAATTCGATTCAGGAGCCAGCAGTAAGGTGAAAGTTGATATACGAACAAGCGAAGAGGCTTTACGTAAACAAGCTGCAATTCGTCATCGTTTCCGCTTCACAACTGTAATTCCCAGACTGGCACCAAATATCCATCGTTGGAATCGAGATGTGATTTTTAGTATCGATGCCATTTGCAAAGATACCGGATGGGAACCGGAACATACTTTGTCATCAATGGTTTCCCAAACCTACAAATGGCATAAAGACAGTGGTGGTCGAGAATTTGACTGGTCTTACGAGGACCAAATACTCAATCTGATCGATTAACGATCTATAACAGGAAAGTGGCAGGCAACGAAATGGTCATCGCCTACTTTTTGCATCTCAGGTTCTTTCTCTTCACACAACGCCTGCGCTGATGGGCATCGGGTTCTGAATCGACAACCTGTTGGAGGATTTATTGGAGAAGGAATGTCATCACCTATTGCCGATTCTGATTCACTGACAGTGGACGCGGGTTCGGGGGCTGATGCAAGCAGGACCCTAGTGTATGGGTGGGCAGGTAGAGAGTAAATTGTGTCAGAGCTGCCTATTTCACAAATTTTTCCTAGATACATCACTACGACACGATCGCTGACGTTCCTGACTACTGAAAGGTCATGGCTAATAAATAAAAGTGTCAAACCATACTTTTCTTTCATTTCTTCTAAAAGGTTTAAGATCTGAGCTTGAACGGAAACATCTAAAGCGGAAACAGGCTCGTCACAAATAAGAATTTCGGGATCTAGTGCAACAGCTCTAGCTATAGAAATCCGCTGGCATTGTCCGCCGGAAAATTCATGGGCTCTTCTAGTCGCTGCTATTTCGGGGTCGATGCCTACAGATTCGAGTATCTCGTCAACCCGGTCTTGAATTTGTTGTTCACTCATGCCGTTAGGCCAAATAGCGAGTCCTTCTTTTACTACTTCACGGACTATTCTTCGCGGATTGAGGGAAGAGATGGGGTCTTGGAAAATCATCTGCAATTTAGGTCTAATTTTCCTAAGTGCGTCTCCTTTTAATCCTGAAAGTTCAATTGGACCATCTTCTGATGCAACCATCACACTGCCTGAAGTGGGCTTAGGTAGCTGCACTATGGACCGTGCAGTTGTTGACTTACCACATCCTGATTCACCAACAATTCCGAGTGTTTCACCTTTTTTAACATCAAAGCTGACATCAGAAACTGCGTGGACTATTTCATCTCGACCCACCTTAAATTCCATTACTAGGTTCTTGACACTTAGAACTATGTCATCATCTTCACGCATCTGAGTAACACCACTACCAGCCATCAGAGTTCTCCTGTGTCAGATCGCGCAGCAGATGTTTCAAATTCCTTCATATCTAAACCTGCAGGCGTGTGACCTGCATTCTGATTAGTTTCTCTAGCTTTTATGCCTTCAGGCGTACTTACAGGATTATGACATGCGCAAAGGTGTCTTTTTTCTTGCTCAACTAGCGGTGGCATATCAGTTAAACATTCACTAGTGGAGTAACGGCATCTCGGAACGAATGGACAACCTATAATTTTACCTATTACCTCTGGAGGCTTACCTGGAATTGGAACTAGCCTCGTGTGACTTGGAGTATCTATCTTTGGAATTGTTGCATTCAAAGCTTCCGTATAGGGATGAAGCCCGTCACATTCGAAAAGAACAGAAGTTGGAGCTTTTTCCATTGTCCGGCCACCGTACATGACCATAATTTCATCCGTTCGACCCTTCACGACACCAAGATCATGAGTTATCAATATCATCGACATTCCGCGCTCTTTGCGAAGATCATCTAAAAGGTCCAAAATATGCTTTTGAACTGTGACATCTAACGCTGTTGTGGGTTCATCAGCTATTAGAAGCCTTGGATCGCATGCTAAAGCGATGGCAATCACAACTCTTTGTCTAAGACCTCCAGAAAGTTCATGTGGATATTGTCGTAGACGTTTCGCTGGTTCTGGAATCCCTACTTGTTCAAGCAAATCTCCAGCTTCGGTCATAGCTTCACTTCGACTTCGGTTCATGTGGATGCGTAGTGATTCTGCGATCTGTTCACCAATGCGTTTAACCGGATTCAAAGAAGTCATGGGATCTTGAAAAATCATGGTCATTTCAACGCCCCAAAAATGCTTTTCTTTCTTTCTAGCGATTTGCCTTAAGTCTCTTCCATCAAATTTCATCGAGCCTTCTACCTGTGCGTAAGAAGGCAAAAGGTTCATAAGTGTTTTGGCGGTAACAGATTTACCGGATCCGGATTCGCCTACAATTCCTATCGATTTTCCGGGTTCAAGATCGAATGAAACTCCATCTACAGCGCGAACAGATCCTTGTTCAGTTAAAAAACTGACATGTAGATCTTCAACAGAAATCAACGAGTCAGCCATTATCAACCTCCCCCGATTCCCATTTCGCGCACATCAAAGAAATCTCTTAACCTGTCACCTGCATAGTTCAGTGACATCACTGTTAAAAACATTATGCCTATAGGGAACATCGAGACCCACGGTGCTTTTTGCAGAGTTCTCGAAGCAGATCCGAGAACAATCATCTTTCCCCAAGAGAATCCTTCTTCAACGGAAAGTCCTAAAAACGCGAGTCCCCCTTCTCCGACTATCGCCAAAGCCATACCCAAAAATGCAAGAGCTCCCATTGGAATGGTCACGTTTGGAAGTATTTCTTTAATCATGATTCTTCTATTAGTGGAACCTAAAATTCTTGCTGCTGCTACGAACTCTCTTTCGGAAATAGAAATTGTAATCGCACGGGCTAAGCGTGCTACTGGTGCAACACCGATGATTCCAATTGTCAAGCAAACAACTGCGAGTGTTTGACCTAGAAGGGAAATTATCAAAAGTGCTAGTACTAAACCTGGGAAAGCGAAGAGTATGAAAATTATGATGGAGAGGAATTTGTCAGTCGCTCCTTTGAAAAACCCAGCGACGATTCCTAGTGGCCCTCCTACGGCGAATCCGAAAACTATGGCGAAGAAACCTACAGTGAGAGAAACTCTGGATCCCCAGATTGTTCTAGAGAACATGTCTCGACCATTTGTATCGGTGCCGAACCAGTTGTCCCAGTTTGGGGCGTCAAGGCGTCCTCCTGCTCCTGTCTGATCCGGATCGGGGATCGGCAAAACAGGAGCTAAGAAAGCTGCGATAACGACAAGAACCATCCATCCTATGGAGACCCAGAAACCGAAACCGATTTTTCGTTTTTCTCTTTTCTCGTCGTCTATTAGAGAGGAGTCTTCATCCTGAGGACTTAAGCCTTTAGAAACCCGTTTTGTCATTGTTAGATTAAGTCTCACGGCTTACCCTCGGATCGATGACGGAGTAAAACATATCAACAATGAAATTAATCGCTATAAACGATGACGATATTACGGTGACAAGTCCGAGGACAAGTGGGAAATCGTCTCGTATGACAGCTTCGACAAAAGTTCTTCCCAATCCTGGGATTACAAAAATTTGTTCAACAACTAAAGCTCCACCTATTAAGCCTCCTGTGCTTAAACCGAAAACTGTTACTAAAGAGAAAAGAGAGGGCCGTAAAACATGGCGAAACATTATCCAACGATCCGAAAGTCCTTTAGCTTTTGCCATAAGAACGAAATCTTCCTGCAAAGTTGTTATCAGGTCTGTTCTCAATAAACGGAAGTAGGTTGCAGCTAGAGGGAGGGCTAAAGTCATTGCCGGCAGGACAGTCGACCGTAAACGACTGAAAAAGTCATCGTCTTCATACCGACTTGGGAATATCTGCCATTTGACCACAAATAAGTAGAAGAGGATCACGCCGAGTGCGAAATTTGGTAGTGATATAAAACCAAAAGAAGAAACCGTAGCTGATTTATCGAATGCACGATTTGCTTTATAGGCGGCTCGAATAGCAGCAGGAACTGCAATCAGAAGTGCGAAAATTTCTGCGACCACCATAAGAAATATTGATTTTGGTATTCGATTTCCAATGATTGTAGTAACTGGCATTGAATTTTTGAATGAAACACCAAGGTCACCTTGAACAACATCTCCGACCCATCTCACATAACGAAGAGGTAGAGGGTCATTCAAGTGGTACTTTTCCCTTGCCGCCTCCACAACTTCACAGTCACCTACATCTGTTCCTCCCTGACCTGAGACATCTTCTATCTCCCCTGCAAGAACCGCATCACAATCAACTGAAGCGTGAAAACCGACGACATTGAACAATGGGTCACCCAGCGAGTTCATAGCTGCAAAGGCCAAAAAAGTCGCTGCAAGAATCACAGCAACCATTTGC
>CEPK01025992.1_pt1 | contig 15510 bp, 17 predicted proteins | sample 356231 | NCBI WGS metagenome assembly CEPK01 (sample SAMEA2620259, study PRJEB7988) | marine metagenome | biome: marine biome (ENVO:00000447); feature: deep chlorophyll maximum layer (ENVO:xxxxxxxx); material: "saline water (ENVO:00002010), including plankton (ENVO:xxxxxxxx)" | depth 80 m
CCACCAACAATGAGAGTTGCTGTGAACCCGAACAAAATTGCAACTCGGATTATTGGGATAAAAGCTGCAGATAATTTTATTGCATCATAGTTAGCAGCTTTTACTTCATTAGATGAATCCCTTATTCTTTCAATTTCAGTTCCTTCTCTATTGAAACTTTTTACAGTAAGGATGCCTGTTAGAGAGTTAGACAAATTTGCATTGAGAGTCTCAATTGCTTCCCTAATTCTTGTATAGCGTTTGCTAATAGTAGAAGTAAATCTTACAGAGCCATAAATGATGATAGGAATAGGTATAAAAGTTAATAGAGCAATTCTTGGATCAACATATAGATAAACTCCACCAATTACAAATACTGTAGTAAATGTAATAATTAACTTATGCGCACCTGTGTCCAAAAATCTTTCTAGTTGATTAATGTCATCATTCAGTAAAGCCATTAGCCTTCCAGAAGATTTACTTTCAAAGTAGGCTAGATCTAGAGACTGTGTGTTAATGTAAGTATCCATCCGGAGATCATGTTCGATATCTTGTGATATATTTCTCCAAGTAACTGCAGCAATATAATCAAACAAGGATTCTAAACTCCATATGGTAAAAGTTAAAAAAGCTAAAACTATCAATTGTTGTTTTTTGTCAATGAATCCAAATTGAGCTATAAATGATTCCTCACCTTCAACTACTATATCTATTGCTATCCCAATGAGAACAGGGGGAGCAAGGTCGAACACTTTATTTAGAAAAGAGTAAATGACTCCACGGATAAGTTTTGCTTTTTGATTCGGAGATGAATTATATAAATCTCTAAGACTGCTTTTTTCCATTAATCATCACTTTAACTAATTGGTGATTAATTACTATTTAAGTTGTTAATCCCATCTCTTATTTCTTTAAGAAGAATTACTTCTTTTGATTCTGAAGCCGGGTCGCCTTCTTCTTCATCTACAACCATGTCCTCAAAATGATTGTATGCCTTGATTGCCAGGAACATTACAAAAGCGATAATTAGATAGTTAATCATTTCACCTATAAACGCACCTATACTACCTGACCGTAGACCACTTGAAGGGTCGACAGTTCCAAACATTCCAAAGGCTTCTAGATTCGGTAGGTTAATTACCAATCCAATTACGGGCTCTACCAGTTTTTTTGTAAAAACATCTACCAGTGATTTAAATGAAGCTCCCATTACAAATGCAACCCCAAGTTCAACAACATTTCCTCTGTTAATAAAGTTTCTAAACTCTTTAATCATTTTCATCTCCTTTATACTTATCTTTATTATTAAATAATTGTATCCTTGTATTACATGAAAAAGCAGTTACTTTCAATTCTTTTAATTTGGGTTTTGGTTGCTTGTAGTTCTGAACAGGCAACTTTGCCAGACCCAGAAACGACCACTTCAACTACGACCACTTCAACTACGACCACTTCAACTACGACCACTATTCCTGAAGTGAATCTAGATGAATATGGTGTTGAAATTCTTGATATATCAGAGGAGATGCAGCAGCAATTAGATGATTTAGCAGCTTTTGTCGTTGAAAAAGTAGGTATAGATTTTACAGAAGAACCAAAATTTCGGTTTTATACACTAGGAGGATATCAAGATTACAACGAATTCAGCTATTTAGATGAATTTGAAGAAGATTATGAACCAGGAGAATGGGAGAGGGCAGTATTGTCTGAACAGCTCTGGGGCTTAACGACCTCTTCACCTGCTGCTATGAAGCAATTGCTAGTTGAGTTCATGAGGTGTTCATCAGCTGGGTCTTACAATCTTATTGACGAGTTAATCAGAGTACCTATAAAAAGGAATCAGAAAAAATTGAATCTTTGGGAACAATCAGTCTTAGTTCATGAGTTAACACATACTCTCCAAGGACAAATAGTAGATCTTAAATCTTGGTATGAAGAAATGGAAGAACTGGATGACTTTTCTAACTATGCAGGACGCAGGGCGATTATGGAAGCTCAAGCAGAAATAGTACAGGCTTATTGGGAATCAAATCTAGATGTTTACGATAGGCAACAAATGAATAGTCAGGCGCCAAATATTTCTTGCGCTGTGGAACTCCCTTCATACTTTTATATACCAAATGATTTGTATTATTCATTCGGTCCTCAATTAGCAAAGGAAATCAGGACTGCAGGAGGAATGGAAGCCATTAACGAAGCTTTGTATGAGCTTCCAACAGCTGAACAAGTTTATTCATCAGAAAAATATTTTGCCAAAGAAATATATGAAGATGTTCCAATAGGAGAACTAGTTCTTGAAGGTTGGTCAAAAATTGATGATGGCACAATAGATGCTTTAGATATAGTGTATCTTACCCAACCTTTCCTTGGTAGGCAGTTAGCTGTTGCAGCAGGCATTGGTATAGGTGGGGGTTCGTGGATAGATTACATTGATCAAAATGACAACTTGTTTATGACAGTGAAGATTTCTGGAGATAATTATGATGACCTTTTCGAAATATTCGAAACTTTTGCTAATGCTATTTTCCTCCAAGACAGATTTATGGAAGCAGAAGAGAAATACTCTGGTTTTTTTGGAATAACACAAAACAATACTGAGGCCTGGATAGGTGTGGATGCAGAGTTTGTTAGGATAGTTATCTCTTCAACACCGAATGTAATAAGGGATTTGTACAACTCAGGTCAGCTAGTAAATTATTAAGACAATGGGGTCTCTTTACATCTGCGGCACCCCCATAGGCAACCTAGAGGATTCTACATTTAGACTGAAGAGCGTACTAAGTAAAGTAGATTTAATTCTCTGTGAGGATACAAGAAGAGCTAAAAAGTTAATTGAATTCCTACAAATAACAACTCCCTACGAGTCCTTTTTTATAGGAAATGAACACAAAAAAAATTCCGAGATAATCAATAAAATTAAAAAAGGAGAAGATATTGCACTAATTTCTGATGCGGGAATGCCAACTATTTCAGATCCCGGAGCATCATTAGTTCAAATTGCTGGAAAGGAAGGAATAGATGTAGTCGTTATTCCTGGCCCAAGCAGTGTAGTAGCAGCATTATCTTTATCGGGCTTTATATTTACAGAATTTACATTTTTTGGATTTTTAAAAAAGAAAGGTTCTGAGCGGATTGATCAAATTAACCAGATTGTTAGAGCTAAAAGACCTTCTATTTTTTTTACTTCCCCACTCAGACTCAAGAAAGACTTACAAGCAATATTAGACCAAGGAGGTATTCAGGAGATAACCATTTGTAGAGAGTTAACAAAAATTCACGAGACCGTATATAGAGGAGACGCCTCCTCTTTGATTAATGATATAGAGGATAAAGATTTGAAAGGAGAAGTTACAGTAATTGTTAATTCTGCAATTGACGAAATTATATCAGATGACAAATTAATTGAGGCTGCATCAATCCTAATCAAAGAAGGTACTGACAAAAGAAGAGTCGCCAAAGCATTGTCGAAAGTTTCGCAGTTTTCAGTTAATGAAATTTACTCTATGATTAAAAACTTTTAATTTTCTTATAACAAGCTTTACATACTTGGCTATCGTTTACTTGTAAATGGGGCTTACCTTTATTGCATAATGTGCAAATCCCTGAAGCTTTTGTAATAATTATTTTATTTTCACTAAGTGTCATTGATATTTCTTCATTTAGCTCAACCCCTAGGGCACTTCTCAATGATTTGGGGATAACTACTCGACCTAGTTTATCAATTTTCCGCTTCATACCTCTACCCATAATATCTATCTATATCCTAATCTTAAGGTAGTGAGTAAAAAAAATAATGAAAAAAAGGTGAAATGGGTAGATACTCATTGCCATATTCAACATACAGATTTAACTATAGAAAAGCTTGATTTATCAAATATTGAATGGCTATTAATTCCAGGAGTTAATGTTGAGTCTTCAGAACAAGCATCAGCAATTTCTTCTTCTTTCCCGTCTCTATGTTATTGGGCTGCAGGCCTCCATCCTCATGAGGCATCTACAATAGAGCTATACAAAAAAAATCTAACTGACTTGTTTGATCAGTGTGATGCAATAGGAGAAACTGGTCTTGATTACTACAGGAATCTTTCTGATAGGAAAAGTCAGCTTGAATCTTTCGAATTTCACGTTGACGCTGCAATAAGAAAGGAAAAGCCTTTGATTGTACACTGCAGAGATAGTTTTGAAGATGTACATACAGTAATAGAAGGGAATACTTTTACTGCTCCTGTAATTTTACATTCTTGGACAGGTGGAAGAAAATGGACAAAGAAGTTCCTAAATCTTAATGTCTATTTTTCTTTTTCTGGGATAGTTACATATGATAATGCCAGAGACCTACAGCTTGCATGCAAAGATATACCCTTAGAGAATATACTCCTTGAAACAGACACTCCGTATCTAGTCCCTAATGAGATTGAAGCAAAGATTAATCAACCTATCTATATTGAAAATACTGCAAAGAAGGTTGCAGCAATAAAGGATGTAGATTTAATTAGGTTATCCAACATTACAATTGAAAACTCAAACAAATGTTTTATTGAGAGAAAGTTCCCTCATGAGTGAAGCTAAATGGATAGCTAATTCATCAATAAAGCCAAAAAAACGACTTAGTCAGAACTTTTTGATTGATCAGAATATATCAAGGAAGATAGTTCGCTTAATTCAAGGACAGCTTGGGGATAATATTCTTGAAGTAGGTCCAGGGACTGGTGCCCTTACAGATTTAATGTTAAGTGAACAATATAGAGTTAAAGCTATAGAAGTAGACCAAGATTTAATAGGAATATTGGAAGATAGATTATCTAGGTATCCACAAGTTGATTTGATTTGTGAAGATGCAATGAACTATGACTACAAAGAATTAACTGGGCCGCTATGGATTTTTGTTTCCAATCTTCCATACAATATAGGAACTCGTCTTATTATTAAATTAATAACTGAAGTTCCAGTAATTCATAGGTATGTGATTATGGTTCAGAAGGAGGTTGCCGATAGGATGTCTGCAAGTGCTGGTACAAAATCATATGGCGCTTTATCAGTTGTATCTCAATTATTTACTAAGCCAAAGATACAGTTTGATGTTCATCCTAATAGCTTTATTCCACGACCAGAAGTAGTATCAACTGTTATGACGCTTCAGAGAGAGGAACTACCTTTTGAGGAAGAGAGGTTGTTAGCGTTCAATTTAGCAAAGATTGCTTTCCAACAAAGAAGGAAAAAATTAAAGAAATCTCTATCAAAACAAGGAATCAACTTCGATAAGTTTGCAGATATAGGCATCAGTGAAAACCAGAGAGCAGAGGAAATAACTCCAGACGAGTATTTACTAATCGCAAAGAGTATGAATAATGAAAGTTAAAACAGCAGCTAAGATAAATTTAAATTTATCTATTCAAAACTCTCCAGATTCTAATTTACACAAACTAGATTCATTGATCGTCCCTATTGATCTTTATGATGAAATAGATATATGTATAGCAAACGAGAATAAAGACAATATAGTATTCACAAACAACAAGAACCTATCAAAGGAATCAACTATTCACAAGGCAGTAGCATGCTTAAGAAGAAATACTAATCTAACTAATTTTTTTAATATAAAGATTGATAAAGGTATACCTATAGAGGCAGGACTGGGAGGAGGAAGCTCAGACGCTGCTGCTGTTTTATTAGCTATTAAAAAAATGCTAGACATTCAACTTCCAGACCATCTAGTAATTGCTAATGAAGTTGGTAGCGATGTTCCTTTTTTTATAAATGGAAAACCAGCAAAAGTCACAAATATAGGAGACAAAGTGGAAGACTATCTCATTGAAAAAGAAATCTTCTTTCTAATAGTTCTTCCAAATTTTGGACTTTCAACAAAAAATGTATTTCACCAATGGGATATATTAAAAAAAGAGAATCTTGAAACTGAAAAGCATACAGTCTTTGATTCAATTGAAGTTTTTAATGATGCATCACACGCAGCTTTTTATCTAGAGCCAAGATTGAAAGAGATGAAAGACTTAATTCAGGAAGAATTAGATAAAAACATTTTTTTGACAGGAACGGGGTCTGCGTTATTTGCTGTTTTTGATAATAAAGATGATGCAGATTTATGTAAAGAAAAGTTAGTTATTGACAATTGCTCCACATTAGTAACAAAAAAAATTGATTACAGTTACAAGGAATTATCCGATTAGAATAAAAGAATTGTAATACCATTGGGGGATGGTGTAATTGGCAACACATTTGGTTTTGGTCCAAACGTTGAGGGTTCGAGTCCTTCTCCCCCAGCTAACAAAAAATAACTTATGAATATAGCAACAATTGTTTTATCAGCTGGAAAAGGAACACGGATGAATTCTGACATCCCAAAAGTTCTTCACAAAGTATTGGGCAAGGAGATAATTCTTTGGAGCAAGGATTCGGTAAAAAATTTTAAAGACAAATTTTTTGTAATTGGTCATAAGCAAGAGCTGGTAGAGAAATACATTTCAGGAGACGCAGAGATAGTCATACAGGAAGAACAATTGGGTACAGGCCATGCTTTATCAGTCGTGCTTAATGATGAAAAATTTTTATCAAAGGAATACGATTACTTACTTGTATTACCTGGAGACGTCCCACTAATAGAAGAAAAAGCATTAAGTGGTCTAGTAGAAAAGGTTGTGAGTAATCAGGCTGCAGTTGGATTCATTGTTGCTTCAGTTTCGAAACCATTTGGATATGGGAGGGTGATAATTGATGAAGACAAAAATGTAATTAAGATCGTTGAAGAAAAAGATGCTTCAGATGAGGAGAAGAAGATAAATATAATTAACTCAGGAATATATTGCTTTGATTATAAATTTGCTCTAGAAAACATTTTAGAGTTAGACACTGATAATAAACAAAACGAGGTGTACCTAACTGATTTAATTGGATTAGCATCTAGTAAGAAACAAAAAATACTTGTGGAAGAGAGTAGCGAAGTTTCTATAATGGGTATTAACTCTATGGACCAATTGCATAACTTAGAGAAGGAAGCAAGAGAGCATGTTATAAAGTCACATGTTGATAATGGAGTTTACTTTCAAGATCCATCAACTTCCTATATTGACAAATCAGTAAAAATTGGCACAGGAACAAAAATCTTGGCGAATACTCATCTTTTAGGAGACACAACTATAGGAGAAAATTGTATTATTGGTCCAAATTCTATGATTACCGACTCAAATGTTGGAGAAGGCTCTACTGTTCTTTACTCTGTGATTTCTGAATCAGCTACTCAAGAAGAAGTTCAAGTTGGTCCTTATGCTCATCTTAGACCTGGCTCAAATCTTGGCAAGAAAGTAAAAGTGGGAGCTTTTGCTGAAACCAAGAAGTCAAATATAGGAGATGGGAGCAAAGTCCCTCATCTCGCTTACGTTGGGGATGGAGATTTAGGGAAGAATGTTAATTTTTCTGCGGGATCAATTACTGTAAATTATGATGGTGAAAATAAACACAAAACAACTATAGAGGACGGAGCTTTTATTGGTTCAGATGTCATGCTTGTTGCTCCAGTAACCATTGGAGAAGGTGCTTATATTGGTGCCGGCTCAGTGATTACTAAAGACGTCCCATCAAAAGCATTAGGGGTTGAAAGGTCTGAACAAAAAAATATTGAGGGCTATTCAGATAGAAAGAAAAAGAAGAAAGAAGATCAATGATAAATCAACCAAGTAGTAAAACAATGATGCTTTTTTCAGGGAGTAGCAATATCAACTTAGCTCAAGATGTTGCAAAAAAATTGGACACAAAACTAATCCCAATAGAAAGCAAAACATTTGCTAGTGGAGAAATTTATATTCGATTGAATGATAGTGCTCGAGGGGGAGATTGCTTTGTACTCCAAAGCCATTCTGGAGATTTGAATTCTACAATAATGGAGCAGGTCTTAATTATTGATGCCCTCAAACGCGCATCAGCAAAGAGAATTACTGCTGTTCTTCCATTTTATCCATATTCCAGACAAGATAAAAAAGCTTTACCAAGAGAGCCTATATCGGCAAGAGTCATTGGTGATATGTTCGTGAATGCTGGGGCTGATCGCTTAGTTTCTATAGATTTGCATTCACAACAAATTCAAGGATTTATTGAAAAACCGTTCGACCACCTTACTGCAATGCCTCTTTTCTCTGAACATTTTGAAGGAAAATTCAAAGAACCAATAACAGTAGTTTCGCCCGATGCAGGAGGAGTTAAGAGAGCAACTGTTTTAGCAAAAAGACTAGATGCTTACGTAGCTTTTGTACATAAGAAAAGAGATCCAAAGATTCACAATGAGGCCGAGGCTTTAACAGTTATTGGAGAGGTAGAAGGAAGGCACACAGTCTTAATTGACGACATCATCGATACTGCAGGGACCATTTCTAGTGCAGCTCGCATACTTAAAGACAGAGGTGCTATATCAGTAAATGTAGTAGCTACACATGGTATATTTTCTAATCCATCAGTGGATAGGTTAAAGGATGCCCCTATAGATGAGATATTGGTTACAGATACAGTAGCTATGAATGGCAATAGTAATAAAATAGAAAATCTTAGTGTTGTAAGCGTCTCTTCGATAATTGGAGAAGCTTTAAGGTCAATTTTCCTAGACGATTCTGTTTCGGATATTTTTATGGGAGAAAATGTATTGTAATGAATTGTGTTGTATGGTGAATAGATGCTAGAAGTTAAAATACAAATAAAAGGATCTGCGAAAGAATATACATTAGAAGTAGAGGATAAGTCTGAGTTTATTAATGAAATTAAATCAGTGATTGAAAATGACAGCATTTTTGAATTTAGTGATGACAAAGGTGAATACGGTATTGTCGGCAGTGCTATTGCGTCTATAGAATTTATTGATTCTAAAGGTGATAAAAAAGCAGGTTTTTAATCTGTTTATAAACTTTTTTTCTTATGACTGAAATCATTGGTCATCGAGGTCTACCAACATTTTTTAATGATAATTCATTAACAGGAATTATCGCTTCAGAGGAACATAGTAATGCAGTTGAAATCGATTTACGGCTAACAAGAGATGAGGAGATTCTTTTAATTCATGACAGTGAAATCGATGGAGTATCGATAGCTTCTAGAACTATAGAAGAATTGATAGAGGAGTTCCCGGAATATAACTTGAGAGACCATCATTTGTTTTCACGTAAACAGTTGGGGAACAATCCTATTTTTTTTGAAATCAAAATTGATGGAATTCAAGATAATCAAAAGAACGTACTAAAAGAAAAAGTCTTATCGATAGCTCAGCAAACGGATACGATTATATGTTTTGATTGGGATTTGGTGTTTGAAATTAGAAATATAGGGACTTCAAAATATGGAATTCATATTGCAAACGAGGAACAACTTTTTGAAGCTAAGTCCATTTCAATGATTGATAAGTCTATGTATTTTATGGTATATGCTGATTTAGTTGAAACTAGAGCTTTTGATTTACCCCTTAAAAGGGTCATTGCTTGGACAGTAAATGATATTCATTTAGCTAAAAGATTGATTCAAATGGAGATTGATGGCATTATTACTGATATACCAGAAGAGTTAATTAAATTAAAGAAGTAGGGAGTATTTATGAGTTTGAGTGAGGATCTGAGTTCAGCATTAAAAGAAGCTATGAAATCGAAAGATAAGCCGAAATTAGAGGCTATTAGACAAATACAAACAGAAGTTGCAAAAAAGAAAGCAGAAAAAGGAGAAGAGTTAACTGATGAATTAATTTTATCTGTGATATCTTCATATGTAAAAAAAATGACCAAAGCTGTTGAGGAGTACAGCAATCTTGGGGATAGAGGAGCTGAAATGGCAGAAAAGATTCAGTTTGAAATCGATTATTTAAGTGAATGGCTACCTGAACAATTGAGCGATGAAGAGGTAGAAAAAATAGTTGATGAAGTATTGAATGAAATGGGAGATGTAGATATTTCTCAGATGGGGAAGGTTATTGGTGCTGTTATGTCTAAAGGAGATGGCATAGACGGAGGAACTGTAAGCAAGATTGTAAAAGGAAAGCTTAGTTAATAAATTTCTTGTTGTTTCAATCTAAATAACATTTATCCTTACTAAATATGCAAAATATTACATTTTCAGTTGCTGTTTTAGGTGCAGGAAATATTGGCTCTGCTTTACTAAATCGCTTAGAAGATTTGGACAATGAAGTTTTGAGTATCCAGTTAAAAAAAGTTTTAGTTAAAGATATTTCAAAAAATAGAGGTATAGATAAGGACCTGCTCACTGATAATTTTGATGAGATTGTCAATGATGATTCAATCGATTTAGTAATTGAGGTTCTTGGGGGTATTGACCCAGGAAGAGAATATATCAAGGCTTTACTTAAGAAAGGCAAAGCTGTTATCACAGCAAATAAAGATATAATTGCAGATTCTGGTGCCGATCTAATTAAAATTGCTCAAGAGAATAATACCTGTTTATATTTCGAGGCCGCTGTGGCTGCTGGAATACCGGTACTGAAGCCAATAATTGAAAGCTTGAGGATGGAAGAACTGACAAAAATACTCGGAATAGTTAATGGCACAAGCAATTATATTTTAACCTCTATGGAAGAAGGCAGTACCTATGAGGATGCTTTGTCATCTGCAAAACAACTTGGATATGCAGAACCAGACCCAACCAATGATGTTGATGGTTTTGATGCAAAATATAAAGCAATGATTCTTTCTTTACTTTGCTTTGGTATTTCACCAAATAATGAAGATGTATTTACCGAGGGAATTTCAAAAATTACAAAGGAGGATTTTGAATGGGCATCACGACTAAATAAAACAATTAAATTGGTTGCGCAGATTGATAGCTCTAACGAGGGTATTAATGCACGTGTACATCCGGTACTTATAGATAAAAAACACCCTCTTTCTTCAATTAGAGGAGCGCTAAATGCTCTCGTTATTGAGGGAGAAAAAATTGATCAACTAGTATTCTCTGGTCCCGGAGCTGGTCCTGAACCCACCGCAAGTTCTATAATCGGAGATGTTTTAAGTGCTTGTCGTCAATTAGGAAACGAAAATTCTAATTGGTACCCTTTGAGGCAATATAATAAAGGGAACAAAAGTTTTGAAGATGTCGAATCAAGTTTGTTTATAAGGCTATCAGTAAATGATGAACCAGGAGTTTTGGCCAAGATTGCCGGAGCTTTCGGTGAAAATAGTGTCAGTATAGAAAGTGTAATTCAAGAAGGAAGAGGGAGTACAGCAGAGTTAGTTATTATTACACATGATGCAAAAGAAAAAGATCTAACAGCTTCTGTAGAGACCATCCAATCTTTCTCTGTTGTTGACAACATAGCCTCAATTATTAGAGTTTATAGCGATTAAGTTGATTAAGTACCAATCAACCAGAGGTAAAAGTAGTAAGATTGAATTCAGCGATGTTGTTCTCTCGGGAACTGCAGATGATGGTGGATTATACGTTCCAGATCAAAACGAGATAGATTTATCGTCAATTAAAAATAGTGATTACGAAGATTTAGTTAAGGGTGTTTTCATATCTTTAGATAAAAATTCTGAGAGGCTAGTCAATAATCAAGAGCTCTATAAGGGGTTTGATAAAGAGCCAAGTCCAAATCTAGTTGAACTCACAGAAGGAATCTACTTAATGGAATTATTTCATGGGCCTACAGGGTCATTTAAGGACTATGCTCTACAAGTTTTAGGTAACTTAGTTGACGAACAACTTAGAAGTACAGGAGAAAAAGGTCTTGCCCTTGTTGCGACAAGTGGAGATACTGGGAGTGCTGCAATTCAAGGAGTGAAGGACTCCGATAATCTAGAGATTATCGTTCTTCATCCATTAAATAAAATAAGTGAATACCAAAGAAAACAAATGACTACTGTCGATAGTCCTAATGTCAAGAATATTGCTGTAAAGGGTGATTATGACGATTGTCAAAGACTCATAAAGGATTTCTTTTCAAAGGGTATTTCAGATAGGCGATTAGTTTCGCTAAATTCAATTAATTGGATTCGAGTTATTGCGCAGTCATCATATTATGTTTGGCTAGCTAAACAAATAGACTCAGTATTTGATGTAGTAATTCCTTCTGGAAATTTTGGGAATGCTTATTCAGCTTGGTATGCAAAAAATAACGGAATTCCGATTGGTAGGATAATTTGTAGTACAAACAAAAATGATGTTCTAACAAGGTTTATTCGTTCAGGAAAACTAGAGCCTCAAGATACATTTGAGTCTGTTGCTCCGAGCATGGATATACAATTGCCCTCTAGTCTCGAAAGATTAATATATGACTTATATGACGACCCCTCCTTAAATGAATCTTTTTACAATAACCTATATAAAAATGGAGAGGCAATCTTAACAGATGAGGCAAAAGATAAATTGGACGAAACTTTTCTCTCAGAATCATTTAGTGATTCAGACATTAAGTCAAGCATGAAGTCCGTATTTTCAAATTACGGATATTTGCCAGATCCTCACAGTGCGACATCAATTTCGCTTGCCGAGAAAGAAAAGAGAGGGAACCCAATTGTATCTATTGGCACAGCATCTCCAGTAAAGTTTCAAAATGTGGTTAATGAAGTATTTGGCACAAATGAAAATGACCCAATTGAACTTGAAGAAAATTTTGATATTATTCCAAATTCATTAAGTGATTTAGAAGAGAAAATTATTTAATTTATTTATTTCAAATAATATAAATATGTATATACTAAGAATGTCTTTCAGACAAGAAATATCACATATCAATTCCAGATGACTATATAAAGGAGAAAAATGTCAGCTAGAACACAATTGCAGTCAAAAACTGTTGCAGAGCTTCGAGAAATAGCAGGTTCTCTTGGTATAGACCATGCAGGCCTGCAAAAAGCAAAGTTAATAGACGCATTATTAAAAAAAGGTGATGATGTAATCAATTCTCTTGAAAGTTCTGATGAAGCTAAAGAAGAAGTTGTTGCAGAAGTAGTTGATAAAGGAGACTCATCTGTAAAGAGCGGAGAGAAGCGAACAGGCCTTCTTGATATTCTCCCTGAAGGTTATGGTTTTTTACGATGCGGCGGATATAAACCAAGTGAACAGGATGTTTACGTACCTGCAGGAGTAATTAAAAAATTTAGATTGAGAAGAGGTGATTTGGTAGAAGGCCCAATAAGGGCTCCAAGATCTAAAGAAAAATATCCCGCCTTACTTGAACCAAAAAAAGTTAACGAAGCAGACCCAGAGCTGCTTGCAAGGAGACCTGATTTTAATAAATTAACTCCGCTATTCCCTGATGAGCGTTTAGTTCTTGAAGTGGAGAACAAACCAGAAAAGATTCTTCCAAGGATAATGGATCTTATTACACCAATTGGAAAAGGCCAGAGAGGCTTAATAGTTTCTCCGCCTAAAGCAGGAAAGACAACAATCTTAAAAGAAGTAGCCAATTCAATTACTGAGAACAATCCAGAAGTTCATCTAATGGTTGTCCTTGTTGATGAGAGACCAGAGGAAGTAACAGACATGCAGAGGTCTGTTGATGGTGAGGTAGTTTACTCTACATTTGATAGGCCACCAGAGGAACATACTCAAGTCTCTAAGTTAGCGATTGAAAGAGCAAAAAGGCTTGTTGAAGAAGGTAAAGACGTTGTAATCCTCTTAGACTCGATTACAAGGCTTGCTAGAGCACATAACCTTGCTACACCTGCAAGTGGTAGGATTCTTTCAGGAGGTGTTGATTCAACAGCACTTACTCCACCAAAGCAATTTTTTGGTGCTGCTAGAAACATTGAAGAAGGTGGTAGCTTAACTATTCTTGGAACAGCTCTCGTAGAAACTGGATCTAAAATGGACGAAGTTATATTTGAAGAGTTTAAGGGAACAGGAAATATGGAGCTCAAACTAGACAGAACCCTTGCAGATAAAAGAGTTTATCCAGCTATAGACGCAACTCCTTCGGGAACAAGAGAAGAGCAGAGACTAGTTCCTCCAAAGGAACTTGAACAAGTTTGGAAACTTAGAAGAGTTATGGTTGGTCTTGAAGGGGGAGCAGCAACAGAGTTGTTAATTGACGGCCTAAGAAGTTCTAAGAATAATGCAGAATTTCTTAAGAAAGTAGAAAAACAACCAGTCTAAAGTAGTAATTATGAAACAAGGTATCCATCCAGATTATAGAGAGGTCGTCTTTCAAGATGAAGATGCTGGTTTTGCATTTTTAACTAGGTCTACGATAAAGACGAAAGAAACAATTGAATGGGAAGACGGGAACGAATATCCACTAGTTAAATTAGATATTTCAAGTGCGAGCCACCCTTTCTTTACTGGAAAACAAAAACTCGTTGACTCTACAGGTAGAGTTGAGAGGTTTGAGAAGCGTTATAACAAATCAACTAAAATAGAAGAACAAACACCAGCAAATCAATCCGAAGAAGAAGAATAACTTCTTTCATAATCAATTATGTCTAAAGAACCTATCTTTTATGGTGGCCAAGCAGTTATCGGTGGAGTATTAATTAATAGCCCAAAAGGCTGGTCTCTTGCTGTTCGCGATAATAATGGTGAAATTAATAGATATTTTGAAAAGAGGGAACCTCTGGTTAAAAGAAACTCTATATTAGGAGCTCCATTTATCAGAGGAGTTGCTGCTTTGCTGGATTCACTCATTGTTGGGTATAGAGGGATAGACCTGTCAGACAGGATTGTATACGATCAAGACAATGAGCTGACTGTCTTAAATAAAATAATGAATTATCTGATCGTGATTGGTGTTTTGTTTCTATTGATTGTTGGTCCAAGATTGCTGATTGATTTAGGAGATGCTAGTCAATCAATGAAAGGACTTATCGAAGGCATACTTAGAGGAGTTATTCTTTTCCTGTATATCTACTTTTTAGCTAAGACAAAAGAGGCTCAAGAACTATTCGAATACCATGGTGCAGAACATATGACCATTGCTGCTTATGAAGAGGAAGAAAATCTAAAAACAGATTCAATTAAAAATTATCCAAAAGAGCATATGAGATGTGGGACATCATTTTTATTCCTTATTATTTTTGTGAGTTTGCTTACGCTCCCATTTATCCCTACTTTGGGTCTATTGGGTACTTTAGTCACGAGAATATTACATGTTTTATTTGTTGCAATGGTTTCTTATGAAATACTTAAAATTAATTTTAGATTTGAGGGGTCTATGTTTTCTAATATATTCGGACTTCCAGGTTTATGGGTTCAAAAAATTACAACTAAAGAACCTTCAGATAGTCAAATTGAAGTTGCTCAAGTTGCAATGGCTAATGCAATTTTCTTCTCCAAAGAAGATGAACCATTTATATTTGATAAACTTTTGAGTAAGGCTAAAGAGGTAAGCAATGGATGACTCACTAAAGAATAAGCTCGAGGGGATAGAGAAAGCCCTTAAAGAGATAGAAATAGAACTTTCTTCCTCAGATTTAGTGAAAGATCAAAAATTATATGCTGAGAAAGCAAAAAAACACAGAGAACTTTTAGATATCACCTCTCTTTTTAATGAGTGGAAAGGTTTAGATACAGATATTTCTGAGGCTAAAAGCATGATGG
>CEPK01057538.1_pt1 | contig 15458 bp, 12 predicted proteins | sample 356231 | NCBI WGS metagenome assembly CEPK01 (sample SAMEA2620259, study PRJEB7988) | marine metagenome | biome: marine biome (ENVO:00000447); feature: deep chlorophyll maximum layer (ENVO:xxxxxxxx); material: "saline water (ENVO:00002010), including plankton (ENVO:xxxxxxxx)" | depth 80 m
TTGCGTGTTACCTGATCCTGAGGTTTAACCTAGTTCCAGACGGCAGGTAGTTCCCAGCATGTGTGCATTTCCCCTATTTCTGGGCATGCAAGGCGGGGTTCTATACCCTGAACTATTTTGATCGCTGGCTTTTCTTCAAGGAGCATTAGGGAAGCTGTCACAGCTGCATCTCTAGTGAGGGCGTATCTGGACCTTGGCCTCTCTTTGGGTACTGCTGGGTGTATTGATGGCTTACCAAGTCCAAACGCTATTCCGGATGGAAGGCCGTCAGCGCGGTACTGTCCGCGCGGTTCACGCTGACATAGATCTTTTCTTCCGATAATGAACTTATTAGGATCTTCGAATTGGCGAGGGTCTCGGTTTGCTGCGGCTGATGAGCATCGAAGAAGCCCGCCTTTGGGTATCAGCCTGCCAAACCGTTCAACTTCTTGTTTGGCAAATCTGTCTGCAACTAGGGTAGGTGCTGAATGTCGGAGCGTTTCGCGCCAAGCGAATTTCATGAGTCTATGGTCTTGGATTACTTTCTCTTTCTCTTCTGGGTTTGTAAGCAAGTTGAACCAGAGGTTCGCTAAACCTCCGTGAAGGGTTTCGTGGTCTAATTCGAGGATCGTGATGACAAGGTCTTGAACGGTTGGTGGTTTAGTAGGTAATTCGAGTTGCGCAACTGCGCTGATGAAGTCATCCTCGGGAGCTTTGCTTCGCTCGTTGAATACCGGTTCAAGAAGTGCGGCTAGTTCGTTCATCGACTGGATACCTTTGTGGCGAAACTGTGGATTCCATCTGGCGCTGCGTTGCATTCGTAGGTATAGGATTGCAAATTCCTGAGCTTGCTCCAATGTAATATTGAGTATTTTTTGCCAGAGCGCTAATGGGATTCGTGCAGCATAATTTCTTGCAAGGTCAAATGACGGACCTTGGATCGACGATATTGCTTCTTCTGAAACGGTTTCGATGTTTTCATCGATTTTCTTTTGGTATGCCCATTGGACGGGAAGGTATTTCCATAGGTCTCGACCGAAGTTTGCTGAGTCAAGGTACCAACGTTTTGGTCGGGTTTCGAAATTCTGATCGTCTGCGAACACTGATGTGACGTCGTCGTAGCGGGTGATCCAAAAACAGTTGCTTAACCAATCTCTATAGCACGGATAGTTCTCGCGTAGTATTGCAACCAGTGGGTATGGGTCGCTCAAATATTCGTCAGAAATGAGTTGGCGAGGTTTGATTAAGTTTGTTGTTTCTCCGACACGTTCCCGCTGGTAAACCTCATACGTTCTGTAGCCGGGCTTCGCATCTGGTTCCTCTTCGTAGTCGGCTTCGTCTATTTCCATTCCTAATCCTGTAGGTCAAAGTCAAGCCATAGCTCCCGAATAGATCCAAGGCCGATTGGAGCTAGCGATTCCCCATCTATGTCTTTGGGCATTCGGTCAGTGTTTATTCGGACGTTTTTGAAGACCCCATCGAGGATCTGCGATCCTATTACTGTTTCCTGGTGAGATATCCAAGCCCCTGGGCATAAGTGTGGCCCTACTCCGAATGCCATGTGACTACATTTTCCTTCTTTGTTGTGGCCTGAGCGAAGTATTTTCCCGCTGTAGAGGTCTTCTCGGAAAATGTTAAAATCTTCCGGGTTTTTGAAGATCCGTTCATCATGGTTTGCGGAAACATCAACCATGTGCATCAACGAACCTGCTGGGATGTGCACCCCGTGCATTTCGATATCGAATGTGTTGTGCCGAGGTTGCCCACCTATGGAAGTAGAATGTCGAAGCATTTCATGAAATGCCGTGTCCCATAACTCTTCATTTTCTTTCACTTGTTTGTATTGTTCTGGGTGTTGCAGTAGCAGGTACCAGAGGTTCAGGATTGCACCTCGGGTTGTTTCTCCGCCTCCGCCCACTACTAGCGCTATGAAGGAGGTGATCTCTTCTGTCGACATGACAGATCCGTCAATCTCTGAGTGGCATAGTTCGGAAATGATGTCTAGGCAGATTTCATCACCATTTTCATCATGCAAGTAGGTGGGCTTGGATCTGCGTTCTTCAACTAGCTCTTCTACATACTCTTCAAGGTCTTGCCTTGCTTCAAGTCCTTCGTGGTGCGTATCAGAGCCACCAAGACCTGACATCATTGCGTCGTACCACCATGTGAATTGTTCCCTGGCCTCTTGGGGAATTCCAAGAACTTGCGCAACTACTGAGATTGGGAATTCGTTTGCAAAGGCTTTGCCAAGTTCAAGCGTCACCGTGTTGGTCTCTTTGTTTATTTCTATGTCTTTTTTATTATTAGGCTCCCACCATTCTTCAATGAGTTCATTCGCTAGCTCTTTAAGAGCATGGATGCGTTTAGTGAGGGCAGCTCCGACAAGGTGGCGCCCATAGATGTTCCGGCGTCGTCGGTGTTCGATTCCGCTTAATTCAAGTTGTGTATTCCCAAGTACTCCGCTTGAAGATCCTTTTGGTATTGTGTTGAATCCCACCTCGTCGAAATAACAGTTAGTGATGTCTTCATAGCGTGTCACAAAGTAGCAATTATGTAATTGGTCGTGGAAAACTGGGTAGTGATCTCGCAGGATTCGATAATAGGGGTATGGGTTGCGGGCGAATTCGCCGCTATCAAATATTCTTGGATCAAACAATGGGGTTCCATTTTCATCATGCCCCATATCTACGGCTTCTCCGACGGGCATATACGGAAACTTCCTGTAGGCTTTGCCCCCTTCTTCTATCTTTGTTGGGAAACCTTCTAACGCGCTTTCAAACGGATTTGTTGTTGTCATCGAGTCTCCTTTCTTCTAAGACTACTACTGGCCTGTACTTACTGTTTATTTTCGTTTTGGCTGACTACTTCCGTAACTTACTACTTCTTGATTCGATTGGGTCTCGATCCAAATCAGTTTAACGCCTGATAGACGACGGCTTTTAATTCCCTACGGATTGGATAATGGCTCGAGGGCATAAATTGTGTCATAAAAATGCAGGTAATTTCTTCTAAGGGATCTACCCAGAATCGCGTTGATGCAGCCCCTCCCCATGCGAATTCTCCCACAGATCCGAGTGCAGCATTTGCAGCGGGATTCACAAGCACTGAGAATCCGAGTCCAAACCCCATCCCCTCCATTGCCGTTTCGGTAAAGGTTGATTGGCCCAATTCATTAAGTGTTGCACCGCCCGGCAGGTGATTCAGAGTCATGAACTCTAATGTGTGGCGTCCGATGATTCGGTTCCCTTTACTTTCTCCACCATTGAGGAGCATGTCTACGAAACGTTGGTAGTCATCGATCGTCGATACTAGGCCCCCTCCTCCTGAAAGGAATATGGGTTTTTTTAAATATGGACTTTCTTCTGCTGGATCTATGCGAGTGAGTGGGTCCTTTGGTGTGATGGCGTAGTTCGAAGTAAAGCGGTGCGCGTTCTGTTCTTCGACATAAAACCCGGTGTCATTCATCCCAAGTGGTAGTAGAACTTGCTCGTTCAGGTATTGCTCGAGGCCTTGCCCGCTGATTACTTCGATTAATCTCCCGCAGACATCAGTTGACATTGAGTAATTCCATGCGGTTCCAGGGTCAAACAAAAGTGGCAATTCTGCGATCTGGTCTACTTTCTCCTCAAGTGTCCCGTCAGCTCCTTCAGCAGCTCCGGCTATTTTTCTATGGCGGTACATTTTGTCGAGATTGTTGGAATAGTGGAAGCCATAGGTCAGTCCGGAGGTGTGTAGGAGCATATCCCTTACGGTTAGTTCTGTCTGTGCTGGGCGGGTAACCGGCTTAAGGTATGAACCACCTACTAATACTTTGGGATTTGCGAATGAGGGTATGTATTTTTCAACTGGATCTTCAAGAATGAATAGGCCTTTTTCGTACAGCTGCATCAACCCTATTGATGTAATTGGTTTTGTCATAGAGTAGATACGGAATATGGCGTCATCCCTGAGAGGAAGTTCGCTTTCGATGTCTGCCGATCCTGCTGTATGCCGTAAGGCAACTGAGCCACGGTGGGCTATTTGTACTTGAGCGCAAGGGAACTTTCCGGCATCTACATACCTATCACATAGATCAGCCACTCGTTGTAGCCGACCCTCATCGAATCCCGAAGTCATGACACCCCCATAAATTTTGCTTTCTCTAGATATCTAAGCTTAGACCCGCGCATAGTTCAGTTCTAAATGGCACACTATTAATATATGAAATCGCAAGATGACGTTCCTAGTAAAAAATCCAATTTCATCACTGACAAAATTGATGCCGATATTCAATCAGGTAGATTCAACGGCCGTGTCCAAACCCGATTTCCGCCGGAGCCAAATGGCTATCTCCATGTGGGGCATGCCAAAGCCATCTGCTTAAATCACAGCATAGCCAAAGACTATTCTGGACTTTTTAACTTACGCTATGACGATACAAATCCGGTGACAGAGAATAGTGAATTTGTTACAGGGATGCGCGAGGATATCCAATGGCTTCTGGAAGAAGATCTCGAATCTACTCCGCTTCATACATCTGAGTATTTTGATCAACTCTATGCATGGGCTGAAGATCTTATTATGGCTGGAAAGGCTTACGTAGATAGTCAAGATGGAGAGACGATCTCGGAGCAGCGTGGAGGGTTTCAAGAACCTGGCGTCAATAGTCCATATAGAGATAGGAGCATTGAAGAAAATTTAGCTCTTTTCCGGGATATGCGCTCTGGAAAATTCTCTGACGGGGACTGTGTGCTACGTGCCAAGATTTCAATGAGCCACGACAATATGAACATGCGTGATCCGATCATGTACCGGATCAGGCATGAGAATCACTTTCGTACCGGTGGAGAGTGGTGCATCTATCCGACTTATGATTGGGCCCATGGACAATCTGATGCTATTGAGAAGGTCACACATTCTCTTTGCTCTCTGGAATTTGATTCACATCGTGAACTTTATGACTGGTTTCTTGATCAGCTCGGAATCGAAGGTGACGATAGGCCATACCAAACAGAATTTGCGAGATTAAATTTCACTCATACTGTGTTGTCAAAGAGGCTTTTGAAGCATCTTGTAGAAGAGAGAATAGTAGATGGTTGGGATGATCCACGTATGCCGACGCTACGAGGTTTCCGCAAACGGGGATACCCGGCGGCGGCTATTCGATCTTTCTGTGAGCATATTGGGGTTGCGAGAACTAACGGAACCCATGAGATCGAGCTGCTCGAATCTTTTGTTCGAAATGACCTGAATCAGAGCGCTGAGCGAAGAATGGCTGTTTTGAATCCTCTTCGAGTTACTATTACCAACTGGCCTGAAGGCCATGTTGAAATGCGAACCGCAGTTAATAATCCGGAAGATGACTCTGCTGGGAATCGTGAAATTCCTTTTTCCGGGTCACTTTTTATTGAACGTGATGACTTTATGGAAAACCCTGAGCCAAAGTATTACCGTTTATCTCCCGGTCGTGAGGTGAGGCTTAGATACGGGTACTTTATTACTTGCAATGACGTTGTGAAGGATGAGGAAGGAAATCCAATCGAGATTCTTTGCACGTATGATCCTGAGACGAGTGGCGGCAAAGCACCTGATGGCCGGAAAGTAAAAGCGACGATCCATTGGGTTTCTGCAGAACATGCAATTGATGCATCTGTCGCCTTGTATGAGAGATTATTTTCTACTGAACATCCAGGCGATGAAACTGGAGAGCCACTTGATGACGTCAATTTAGAGTCGAAAAGCATTCTGGAAGGCGCCAAACTTGAGCCCTCCATTGGTGATTTACCTCCTGGATCAATCGTCCAGTTCGAGCGACTTGGATATTTCCATCTAGACGAGGAAGCACCGCTGCTGTTTCATAAAACAGTGGGACTTCGAGATGAGTGGGCCAATATCGTTAAACGGCGCAAAAATACGTAGTTTTTAAATTCTTTCCTGAGGGGATCGGACTCTTCCGTCTCCGTGCGAGAATAGTACGTCATTGTAGCCTTGGCCTTCAGGTAGAACTGATTGATACTCGGGTATGTGAAAACTTACGTACACTGTTCGCCTGTAGGTATCAGCCCCCCTTGGTGGAGGTGCAATATGTAAGGTATGCCCGTAATGAACAGTGACGTCTCCGGGATTGGCGTCCACGGGGATTGTTGAAGGTGAAAGATCTGCATGATCTGCTCCTCCCGCATAGTTATTTGAGCCAGGTAGAAATTTCAACTGTCCTGTTTCCTCAGATGCCCGATCTAGCTGTATGCCTATGTTAAGTCCGGGGCAGAGAAGTGGATGGCCGCCCATCCCACAATCTCGGTGCCACGGAAGATCTGATAATCCTTCTACTATTCCTGGTACTTTTATGACGGCGGCGACTCCGTCACCATGGTCTGGTGCGGGCAGGAGAGCCTCACTTGAAAGGCTTGAGAGATAGCTTAACCTCGGGTCGTATGGAAGGTCAGAAAATAGCTTCGAACCGTAATTAAGGTACGTTACGCGACAGCACTGTTCTTCCCCTTTGACGTCGGTCGCCCACCAGGAGCGTTTGTCTTCTGGTGTCGCTATGATACGTCGTGATTCGACCACTTCTCTCATCTTCATGATCTCTTCTTCCGAAAAGACATCCTTGATGAGAAGGAACCCTAATTCTGCGAGCGTCTTCTTCATATCGTCGAAGTCGTCTTCCATTGAGAATACGTAGTCCGCAGTAACTACCTTATTTGTAGGGGGCCATATAGGCCGGTCATTGTAGAGGCCTTGTAAAGCTGGCTCCCATTTCGCCAGATGATTAAAGCTTCCACGCTCGATAGTCACTCTGCCTTGAATAGCTAGCCCCATCATGGACCACGCTTCAGTAATAAGATCAGACCATGCACTTTCGTCCGTTGTTATCAGCAGAGATGCGGCTTCTGTCCCTTCTTCTATGACAACTTTTCCTTCTTGAGCCCTGAACGTCCACCCATGCCTGTCCTCTAATTGAATTCCCATTGATCGCCCATCCCCGACGAGTTGGGCAACCTCGGCTCCACGTTGTCCAGATGCGCGTTGGAGAAGATCACCCGAAAAGAATTCTGCAACGTCCACCGTCCCAAAATAGGTGTTCAAGGTCTCCATATCGAAAAGTATAGTAGCCCTATTTCTGTATCTTGAATCGTTTGAAGTGCGTTCTCGTAACTATTTGTTGAACTGCAATTTCCGTTTGTTATTCCCACTCAGCACGGATATGCGCCGGAATGGGACGTATTCGCGGATACCAAGGGGATCGTAGAGGGTCTCCGGGGTTTAAAGATAGTGATAGTCCAGGAGTTAGAGGAACGGTAGGGCGGGTCGGTGGCCTACTTGCGTAACAGAGATCATCCCCGTAAAGGCGAATAGTGATAGCTCTCCGCCGGCTGTCAGGTCCTGTAGGGCCGCCCCCATGTAGAACCCCTGGGTGAGCAAAAATGACATCCCCAGGAGCTATTTCCCACGATCGTATATCGTACGCTTCTCTATCAGCTTCAATATCAGGAAGTGGTGGCAATTGATCTCCATAGTGAGGGGCAGTGGGGTCTTCGGAAACTTTTGAAGGGCTAAACCCGTCGTACATCGTTCCCCTATGCGAGCCAGCTACATATTCAAGGCATTCCTCTTTCGAGAGATGATCGAGCGATATCCAAGCTGATGCTATCTGCTCTCCTTCAATAGGCCAGTAGGGGGTATCTTGATGCCATGGAGTTCGTTCAGCATTACCTCGGTCTTTAACAAAGAACTCGTCTGAATACAGCCATAGATTCTCGGATCCTATAATCTTGCCAACAAGGTCAGCTATCGGAGAGTCGTAGACGAAGCGTCGGATTTCGGGGATAACATCGAAATTGCGGATCGTTTCGATGAATTCTCCTTCTTCTCCTTCGAAAAATTTGTGAAGTCGTTGGGAGCTACTATTGAGAACTCTCTCTAGCCCTACTTCAAGCAGTAGGAGCCATTCAGGATGGAGAAGGTTCTTGACCATAACGACCCCATCTTTTTTGTATTGTTCCATGTCATCTTCGGTTATTCGTGAGATGGGGTCTTCGGTGAATTTTCCTACTGTCCCGGGCAGGTTAGAAGATCTTCGTTGTTTTTGGTTGTCGGTCATTGAAACCTCATAAACTCGTCCACCGGTCTAGTCCCATTATGTCGCCTGGCAAGGAGCCTCCTTCATATAGTTTGTCTTGGAAACGCCGCATACCATTGAGCCACCGGTCCATGTCTTCTGCGCGGTATTTTATGTAGTCTTCTACTTGTTTGTGTGGAAGGACTAGGAATCGTTCATCCTGTATTGCCGCTATGCACTCTGAAGCAACTTCATCTGGTTCAAGGATTCCATCTGAGCTTGCAACTCCCCCTTCTTCCCATTCTGCTTCTTTTTCGGGCACTGCGTCAGGGCTATTTACGATGATGTCTGTGCGGACTGCTTGGGGGCAAAGCACTGAGACGCGTATCCCTTGATGGTGGTGCGTGATTGCGAGCCATTGAGCTAGTGAAATTGCTGCGCCTTTTGTCACTGAATAGGCAAGGGATCCTATCTGAGTTAGTAGGCCAGCTGCTGAAGCTGTGTTTAGTAAGTAGCCCCCGCCGTTTGCGATCATCTGTGGGAGAACAGCTCGTGCTGCATATATATGTGCCATAACATGCACTTCCCACATTTGGGTAATTCTTTCATTCGTGTCTTCTAGGCCAGCGTTTGTTACGAAGCCAGCGTTGGAGCAAAAGAGGTCGATGGGTCCGTGTTGTTCTTCCACTGTTTGGACGAGTTCAATTATTTGCTCTTCTTTAGCGACGTCTACCATCTTTGCAGAGCCGTTAACTTCTTTTGCTATTGCTTGCGCATTGTCGAAATTGATATCAGTCACAACTATGTGTCTGGCGTTAGCGTTTGCCATAGCTCTTGCGATGGCGGCTCCAATTCCTGCGCCTCCGCCAGTGATTACGACTACTTTTCCCTCTAAGTCCATTTTTTTCCTAACTTTGCTTTGATTCAGACCCTATATGGCTTCTACAACACTTTATTTAAATTAAAGCTAGTGCATACGTGGAGTTTGGGGAAAAATGTCTTACGATGGAAGAAACCCGTGTGGGCTGTTGACGATGTGCAACCCAATCGAGCTTGGTTTGCTTTCGGCCAATAAGCCGCTCGGTTTTCGGCCGTTTCTTAAATTAAGAAACTATTTACTCTAAGGAGAAAGCCGTAACTATTAATACAGAAACAGATCCCTTATCCGCGTATGAAATTTCGCAGTTAGCGCAAAGACATTTGGATGGGATTGGGACTCAAGATGAACTAGCTCTGTTGGAAGAGCATAGAAATCTCTGGGTTGAATGCTTATTTAAATACCTTGAATTAACAGATCGGGCGATCGCTAACGCTCGTAAGACTTATCGCGGGTCTGCACGTCGGACCGTTCTTGAAGATTTGAACAATGAGGCTGATCGTATCGACAGCGTCCTTACAGATCTTCTCGGTCCTGCCCCCAAGCAGAGTATTTCGAATACTGAGCAGTTGGCGATTGGTGATTTATCTGAACCGGTTCTTCAGCTTGCGTGGACTGACGGGCGTCTAATCGCCTGGTCTGCTGGGCACAAAACGGATCCTGAGGATCATGAGCAAATTATTGAACGTCTTGCCGGTCATGGTGCAAGTGCTATTGAATGGAGTCCTAGCGATGATATTTCGTTACCAGGGGATATCACGGCTCCTTGTGTCTCTGCTCCTATTGCTGCAACTCTCGGTTGGTTAGTTTCACTCGGCGGAATGAGAGGCTCGAATTTAGGGACAACTGCGATATGGATGGGTCTTGCGGCAGGGACCGCTGTAAAGCTTGTCATAGAGGGGAAGATGTTTCCTCTTCTTCATGAAGTGGGTGGCACTCATAACGATGAAACTGGGGAAGCCCTGTTCCATATTCGGTGGGCTCCTGCTTTGCTTGACGCCGACCTTCATGCCCAGCTTGTTAAATCTGCACCGGGAGCCGTGATGGTTGCTTCAGGTGAGAGTGATAGGCATAAATTCACGGGAAAAGTTATAGGTGATCTAACCGATTCGATTGTTCGGATGGCGGCTAGTCAAATAGAGCTTCCTACTAGCCCTTCTAGTCTCGTCTCTAAGGAGGATGTCGGGGAGATGATCGTTTCTCGTCTTGATGGCATGGCGTTTCGTGCCCCGGTTGATGATGCAGCGGATATCGCTCGTCGATTAACCCAATGGGCTGTTCCTGTTACTGGTCTAGCGAAATTGAAGATTGTTGTTCAGCTCGACCCTCCAGATGATTCAGGAACTTGGCTAGCAAGAGTTCTTGTTCCGAATGGGAAGGATGAGCTTGAACCTATTGAGGTAACGGTAACGACCGGAAGTGAAGCACGGCGGAAACTGGTAAATAAGCAAATTACTCGACTTGAGCGCTTATTCCCTGAATTGCTTCGCCCAGGCGGTCGACGGAGAGGAGAGGTTCTCTTGTCGCAGGCTGAGGCATGGGAGCTGATGAGCAATGTTGGAGAAACACTTACCGCTGCGGGCTATGACGTTCGTGTTCCTATACTCACTGATCGGAAGACAACCCCGATTCTTCGAATTACTGCGGAAAGCAAAGACACTGTTGTCGGAGCTCAGCAGATAGCTGACGTTCGGTGGACGGCGGTTTTTGACGACGTTGAATTAGATGCTGAGCAAATTCGAGAGCTGGCTTCCCAAGCAAAACCGCTCGTGGAGTCAAAGGGGCAATGGGTTGAACTGGATAAAGCCGACCTTGCTGAGGCGGCCGCAGCATTAGCTGAACGGTCGGAGATGACGAAAATGTCTGGGGCTGAGATGCTGCGGCATGCATTGGGATTAGAGGGTTTTTCGCTGGGCGGAATTTCACTTGCTGGAGGAGGTTGGGCTGTCGAGCTGCTACGGAGCGTGAAAGAATTGCCGGAGGATCCAGAGACGAAGCCAGAGAATTTTGTCGGAGAATTGCGAAGTTACCAAGCTGATGCTCTTGCGTGGCTTGAGTTTCTTGAGGATGCAGGGTTAGGTGGTTGTCTGGCGCTTGATATGGGTCTGGGTAAAACACCAACAACTCTTGCCTCTGTCGCCGACGGGGATAGTGAGAAAACAAGCCTCGTTGTTGCTCCTCCTGCTGTCGTGGGGAATTGGAAATCTGAGGCACAAAAATTTGTTCCTGGTGTGAAAGTACTTGTCCATCATGGGCCAAATCGCGCTAAAGGACCCTCTTTGAAGAAGGCTGTTGAGAACAATGACCTTATTATCACTACGTATGGGACCGCGGTCAGAGACATTGATCAACTCGAAGGATTTGATTGGGCAAAGATTGTCTTGGATGAGGCTCAAGCTATCAAGAATCCTGCTGCTGAAACCTCTAAGCAGCTTCGGCGACTTGACGCTCGCTCTCGTATTGCGCTGACAGGTACTCCAATTGAAAATGGGCTTGGAGATCTATGGTCTATTCTCGATTGGGCTAACCCTGGTTTGCTTGGACCTCGGACGCAATTTATTGCCCAGTTGACACCTGACCAGAAGCGAGAAACCGGCAATGAGGATGCCTTGAAAGCTTTGAATGGGATCATGGTGTACAGAAGAACTAAGGCTGAGCCTATTATTGCGGCCGAGCTTCCGGATCGCATTGACGAAGTTGATCATTGTGCAATGACTCCGGAGCAGATTGGGTTGTATCAAGCTGTTATTGATTCTCTGATTGAAGAAACTGAAAATAGCGATGAGGGATCCCCTCAACGTAAAGGTGCTGTCCTTGCGGCAATTACGGCGTTGAAGCAGATCTGCAATCATCCTTTGAATTATCGAGATGATGGTGGTCCGATAGAGGGAAGGTCGGGGAAACTTGACCGTCTTTATGAACTTGTTGAAACTGTTTTTGCAGCTGAAGAGCGACTTTTAGTATTTACCCACTTTGCTACGTGGGGTGAGCGGCTCGCTGGGCATCTCTCTGATAAATATCAGCTCCCTATCGACTGCTACCACGGAGGACTTGGTCGTGGCGCCCGTGACAGGATGGTTGAAACTTTCCAAAATGGATCTGGGCCTGGGGCGATGGTGTTGTCGTTAAAGGCTGGTGGAACTGGGTTGAATCTCACTGCAGCGAATCATGTTATCCTCTACGATCGTTGGTGGAATCCCGCTGTTGAGGATCAAGCTCGGGATAGAGTGTGGCGCATCGGGCAGAAAAATACGGTTATTGCCCATCGTCTAATTTGCCCAGGGACGGTAGACGAACGTGTTGAGGAAGTGGTGGCTGGCAAGCGGCAAATAGCAAATCTTGTTCTTCCTAAGTCAAGTTCCATTGGTGATTTAGACGCTGATCAACTCCAACAAGCTTTCGGAATAGATCCTGAATTTATGCTGGAGTACGAGTCTCGCGAGAACGGAGGAGGTGGAGACATTGAATAGTAAACGCGGTTCCGGTAATTCATTGCCAGCCCCTCGTTCTTCTTCGGGTGGGGGTCGGAAAAGGCGTCGACGTAGTCGAAGCAAACCTGATCCGAGAAAATTTTGGGGCAACCCTGAAACACTTCCTAGGCCCATACATGGGTTATCTGCGCCACCTGTCACGAATGCTATACCGGCATCTCTCGGGAGGCCACCTATCGCTGGGCAGGAAACAGTGTCGTTAAAGCATCTTGATGCAATCTATGATCGTTCAGTCGGTTTGGCGTTTGCCCTAGCGACAGCTGGCGGGCTTGACCTTCCCGCTCCTGAAGGTGAGGAAGAGTTCGTGGTGGAAGACCAACATAATGCGGTTGTTCAGGTCGTAGATTCGTTTAACGCTATTGAAACTGGTGAGAACGCTGCGGATGGGAATAAGTTCTAATTTGTTCTGTTCGAATTAGAATAGTGCATCTTGGACGAGTAAATCTTCGGTGGGGAATTCTCCAATTTCTATTTCAACCCCGAAAAGTGGGTCTAGGTCTGCGACGAATACATCTTTTGAATTTGCGGGTGATAGGGCGCCTACTCTTCCTATAACATCAACGATTTTCAGCGAATGAGCGCCTTCTGTGAGGTCCCGAGGGTATTGGTGCACGTTTTTCCAGATACTGTTTTTCAGCGCCTCGTTTTCCCAGTCGGTTCCGAGAATCTCATATTCGAGATCTTGTGTATCCAGCAGGAGTGTTTCAACTTGTTGTAGGACTTTCCCTAGTTTTTCTCTTGCATCATTTTCGTTGAGTGGATTGGCCAATCCCGCTACTTTTTTCTTTGTTGAGACTGCCTGTCGAATTGAGAGCTGTTCGGTTACAAGGTCTTCTAAAACTCGAACGGCGTACCCATTGGGTGTTCTAGCGACGATGGACGCCCATAGGGCTCCTTGTTCTCGTAGGCGTCGCTCTTTTCGTTTGAGGGTTGTTGTTCCGACCTTTAGGGATCCATCTGCGAAGCAAGCCAGGTACAGCAAATTGGGCTGATCCATGTGGCTGCGGAATTCTTGCGGAACTTCATCGATTTTTTTCTTATGTGATTGGTGCAGGTTGGCAGCATAGCGGGCATCGGCGTTAAAGCATTTTGAGCATTTTCTCCCTTGCTGGGGTTTTTCGAGGCATATTTCGTATGAGGAACCGGTTTTGGTCATTGCTGTGTGGCCAAGACAGAATTTCTTTGATTCGCTCGTCACTCTGTAGAGCAATGGGTAGTTAAGCGCTGATTCGGTGACGGTTCCCTGCTGGTTATCAATTCGAGTGCGGAATACAGGGTCTGAGTCCTGCCAGTGCAAGGAGATCAGAACTTTGGTAGATATAGAGCCGTTTGCCACAATTCCGTAGTTTAGCTCTTGTCGTGATGGTGTTCGTGGAGAAAGGCGATGAGAGCGTCGATCAGGGACGTAGACTAGGTTCGTCCGTTATTTGCAGTGCGTATTGCTTAATCGGATTACACTTAGTCCTTGATATTTTGAAAGGTGACTACCTATGTCTTCGGTTCCCCCTCAGCAGTGCCTTGTAGCATTAGACGTTGAAGGTGTTCTTACTCCGGAGATCTGGATTGCGGTTGCTGACGAATTTGGTATTGACGGGTTAAAACGAACCACAAAAGATGAACCTGATTACCAGCTATTGATGGATTCGCGTATTGACTTAATCAACGCGAATAATATTTCTTTACAGGACATCCAATCTGTTATTGCTTCGCTGTCGCCACTTGATGGTGCTTTTGATTTTCTGACTGAGTTGCGTTCTCGTGTTTCGGTAGTTCTTCTTTCTGACACATTTGAGGAATTTATTCAGCCGTTGATGGCCCAGCTATCAAATCCGTTGATTCTTTGCCATCGGTTGATTGTTGGCAGGAGCGGGACGATTACTGGTTTTGTCGAACGAATTCCGAATCAGAAATTTCACGCTGTTCGTTCATTTCAGGAGTTGAATTATCGCGTGCTTGCGGCTGGTGATTCCTACAATGACCTTTCAATGATCGACCAGGCAGATGCTGGGCTTTTATTCCGGGCGCCGGAGCATGTTAGGTCCGAGAGGTCAGATCTTGTCTGTCATGATGACTATTCTGATTTGCTTGCTTCGATTCAAGACTTTATCGATTCAAGCAATTAATCCCATCTGACTGGTAACGATGAGAACCCCTTAAGTACGCCTGCTTTTGTGCGGGTTGGTGGCCCGTTGCTTCGTATTTTCGGTAGTCGCTCTATTATGGCTTTTAACGCTATTGTTCCTTCGAGTCGCGATAAGGGAGCTCCCAAACAGTAGTGAGATCCGACTCCAAAGGATGCGTGATTGCGAAGGTCGGCTAAATCTCTTGTTATGTCGAATGTATTGGGGTCATCCCATGCTTGTGGGTCTCTATTCGCTGATGCAAACATCATGCATACTTTTGAGTTTTCGGGCATTTTGACGCCATGCATAGTCATTTCTTGATTGTTTGTCCGAAAGAGGCCGTGAACTGGAGCGTCGTATCGTAGGCTCTCCTCTACTGCATTTGGCAGGAGAGATTGGTCTTTCTTTACAAGGTCGAATTGGTTTGGATTTTCCATTAGGCGATGAAGTATGTTCCCGATCATAAGGGTGGTTGTTTCTGATCCTGCGACAAGCAGAAACTGGCAGAAGCCTAAAATTTTCTTCGTTGGTAATTGATTTCCTTCGTGTGTGACCGTCAGAAGTCTGGTTAGTAGATCTTCGGGGTAGTCCTTTTGTGATTGGATAGCTTCTTTTCGGTTTTCGATGTGGCTCTCAAAATAGGCAAAGAAGTCTTGATAAGCGTTTTTGACTTCATCTGAAGCTTCTCTCCCTCCTGAATATGCGACGGCCTCGGCCATTGGGAGGACCCAACTGCGGAATAGTTCTATGTCTTTGGTGGGTGTACCAAGCATCCAGCACATGACAGTGAGTGGTATGGGCGCCGCAAAGTCGCGGATGATGTCGCCCGATTTTCTGTCAGCTATTGAATCGATCAATGTATGGGTTAGTTCTGTGATGTCATCTTCCATTTTTTCTATTACTGATGGTTTGAAAATTCTTGAGATCGCTTTCCGTTCGGTTGTGTG
>CEPK01030038.1_pt1 | contig 15424 bp, 14 predicted proteins | sample 356231 | NCBI WGS metagenome assembly CEPK01 (sample SAMEA2620259, study PRJEB7988) | marine metagenome | biome: marine biome (ENVO:00000447); feature: deep chlorophyll maximum layer (ENVO:xxxxxxxx); material: "saline water (ENVO:00002010), including plankton (ENVO:xxxxxxxx)" | depth 80 m
ATAAGAAAAATTAACATCTTTAAATTCTATATGTCCATTAATCTTGGTCTCGTTTCCACCATTATCTTGTTCTATTTCTTGATCTAATTGATCGAATATTTCATTAGCCGCAGCCAAGCCCTTTTGAACAATAATATTAATATTTGATAATTGTCTTATAGGTTTGGCCATTAAACCTGCAGCTGTAAAAAATGCAACAAATGTTTCAGCATCTAATGAAATTCCTAACATATCGCCTAATGCAAAATAAGCAACAATTGATAGTGAAATTGATACCAATATCTGAATTATTGGTGTTGCCATATTGCCAGTTGCTTCAAGCTTGAGGTTTTGATTTTTATTTGAAGCATTGGCAACTAAAAATCTTGAATTTTCATATTCTTGTGCATTAAAACTTTTTATTTCAACATGACCGTCAACTGCTTCTGATGCTATATGAGTAACATCTCCCATAGCAGTCTGTATTTTAGTTGCTAATTTTTTAAGTCTTTTACCAGCTACATAAACTATTATTGCTATTAATGGAGCTGTACCAATTAACAACAATGTTAATTTAAAATTTAATATAAGCAGATAGATGAATAACCCTATTAATAGAAATCCTTCTCTTATAAGGGTTTTAACAGCATTAGAGGCAGCTCCAGAAACTTGAGTAGTTGTAAATGTAATCCTATTAATTAATTGTCCTGATTGGTTTGCATCAAAATATGATTTAGGAAGTTCATGTAATTTTTTAAATAGTTCCTCTCTTAAATCATGAACTATTCCAAACCCCACTTTTGACATAAAGTAATTTCCAATAAAAAAACCTATACCCCTTCCAGTTGCAATAAAAATTAACGATAGCGCTAGTAAAGAATTAAAATTTTGTTCCTCGGAATTTATATAGCCAATTATTCGTCTTATCCATTCAACAGCTGCAATATCAGCAAAAGCAAAACCAATAAAACCAATAACGCTTATCAAAAATGACCATTTATACCTAAATGTATAACCTAATAGTCTTTTTAAACTTCCTTCCTTCATTTTTCTATTGTTCTAATTTGAACCTCATTAAATCCATTCTTATTTAAAATATCCATTACAGTTATAACCCACAAATGTAATGCTGTTGATTCAGCACTTAATATAAGAGAGTTTTTATTATTCTCTAATTCAAATATTGCTTGTTCAAGATCATTCAAGTCATCTATATTAAATAATTTATTATTTATAAATACGCTACCATCACCAATAATTATTATTTCATTGACTGATTGGACAGTTTTATACTGAAATGATTCAGTTTTTGGTAAGTCTAAAGAAAGGAATTGCGAATCACCTACTTTTGATGTAACTACAAAAAAAATAACTAGTAAAAAAACAATGTCTATTAACGGTGTTATTTCAATAGAAAAAGATGATTTATTGTCTGTTGAAAACTTCATTAGTTAATAATATCTATAAAATCAGAAACTTCCTTTTGTAAGGTAATTAATAAATATGTTATTTTTTGTTCAAAATATTTATGCATTACCAATCCAGGGACAGCAATAAATAAACCAAAAGCTGTTGTTATTAATGCTTGAGATATTCCTGATGCAAGTAAATCTGGGTTTGCACCAGCAGTTTCAGTTAGTCCCGTAAAGGCTGTGATCATACCTACCACTGTACCTAATAAACCTAACAATGGACTAATTGTTGCAATAGTTCCTAACATTGTTAAATTTCTTTCAAGGCCATACTTGACTTCTATCGCTTTTTCTTCAATTTTTGATTCTAAATTATCTCTTTGGAGATTTTTATATTTAATACAATTAATCAATAAAAAACCTAAAGATGATAAGTTTGCTATCTCAGATGCTTGTTTTTTAGAGATAGTTTCTTTGTCTAATAGATTAATTATTTGGGCTTTTAGGCCTTTAGGTGATACTAATCTATTTTGTAAAAACCATGAACGTTCTATTGTTATAGTAATAATAAGTACGCTGCATGCCAATAATGGCCACATAAAAGGTCCGCCAGCTGTTATAAATTCATTCATTTAATTCACTTAATTTAGACTCAGAAAGTTCATATACCTTTTTAAAAGTTTTAATAAACTCATTATCATGAGTAGCAGTAATTAAAGCAATACCATGTTTGTTTGACATATCTATTAAAAGGTTTTGAATATGTTTTGCATTCTCATAATCTAAATTACCAGTAGGTTCATCTAAAAATAAAAATTTTGGGTCATTAATTAAAGCTCTAGCTATTGCAGCTCTTTGTTTCTCACCACCAGAAAGTTTCCATGGTAAATGGTCTTTTCTTTTATAAATATCTAGATATTTCATTATTTCAATAGATTTAGATTTATTGGTTTTATTTAAACTGTTATTTAATAGTAGTGGTATATGAATATTTTCTTCAATAGTAAGATCTTCTAATAAATGATGAAATTGATATACAAAACCAAAATTCAATAATCTAATTTGGCTTAATTCCTTATTCTTTAAATCTAAGAGGAATTTATTCTTGAATTTAACATGTCCTAGGGTTGGTTTGTCTAATCCCGCCATAATATGCAATAAGGTAGATTTGCCAGCACCTGATTTTCCCGATATTGCTATTCGTTCATTTTCTGCAATTGAAATATTTATATTCTTAAGAACACTTAGCGATTCATTATTTAAAATGAATGATTTAGATATATCAATACATTCTAGTTTATTCATGTCTCAAGATCTCAACTGGATTTAATTTAATAGCTTTTAATGATGGAATTAACGAAGCAATTAAACTTATAAAAAATGAAATTAAACAAATAATAAAAATTTGATAATAATCAATAAAATAAGGGAAGTAATTAATAAAATATGCATCAAGAAGATTTCTATTTAATATCGATTCAATAAAAGAAATAAAATTATTTAAATTTAATATCAGAGTAAATCCAAGCAATACTCCAAAAATTATTCCAATTAAGCTAACAATTAAGCCTTGTGTAAAAAAAATTAATACTATTTGTTTAGAATTTGCTCCTAGTGTCATGAGAATACCAATTTCTCTTTCTTTCGACTTAACTGTCATTACTACTGTAGACAAAACCAAAATTGACGCAACTGCGACAATTAAGAATAGCATTAAGCTAATTAATAATTTTTCGAACTGAATTGCTTCAAAAAGTGTTCCATGTGACGATTTCCATGAAGAAAAATAAAAATCTTTATTATTTAAATCTCTTAATATAGTCTCACTTATTGTCTCAGCATTAAAAAGATTATTGGTTTTCAACCTGATTGATAACGTTTCATTATTTTTAATATTTTTTAATTTTTGGGCGGTTCTATGAGAGACTAACGTTAAAATCTGATCTATTTCAGTTTTAAGTTCATATATCCCAATAACTTTTAAATTAACAGATGTGGGATATGACCCGATTATTGAAGTTTTTATATCTGAGGTTGTTATATTTATTTCATCTCCAATATATGCGCCTATACTTGCTGCCAATAATGAACCTAATATGATTGTATTATCTTCATCAAGATCACTAATACTCCCTGACAACATATATTCAGGTATTATTGACATGCTTTTCTCTTTAGCTGGGTCGATGCCTATCAGTGTTATACCACTACTATTGTAAGAAGAAGTTATTAAGCCTTGAATACTTATATATGGTGACGCATCAACAATATCATTATTATTTTTGATATCTTTTATAATTTGATCATAGTCTTGCATTGGAACATCTGAAGTAATTACAGAGTGTGGTATGACTCCAAGTATCCTATTCTCAAGCTCTTTTTCAAAACCGTTCATTACTGAAGTTACTACAATAAGACTGGCAATTCCAATCATCAAACCTGTAATTGCAAGAACAGTTGTAAAGGAAAACATTCCTCCCTTATTTGATCTAAGATATTTATATCCTAATTTTAAAGATATAGAAGACACAACTTTATTTCATTAGTTGTTTTAATATTTTTTCAATATTCCCTTTATATGGAGGCCTTACTCCATCAAATAATTTATCGAATCTAGAACCAACTTCTTTGTAATAAGCTCTAGGGTTTGAAAAATTCTTAAAACCTTCAAATGACTTATATCTTCCTATTCCAGATGCGCCAACCCCACCAAAAGATAATTCACTTTGTTGAAGATGACTAATGACATTATTGACAGTAACACCACCAGATGAGGTTTTATTTAACAAATTATCCTCTTCAGATTTATTTTGACCAAAATAATATAACCCCAATGGTTTATCTTTAGAGTTTATTAAGTCAGTAGCTTCATCAATTTCTTCATACTCTAACACTGGTAGTAAAGGTCCAAATATTTCTTCTTGCATAATTTTCATATCATCAGTTGTATTTGTAACTATTGTTGGTGGGATTTTATAAAATTCTTGTTGGCTAAAATCTTCACCTGATGGATTTATGGGTTCTACATTTGCTCCTTTTTGAATAGCGTCATCTAATAAATCATTTAACCTTTCATAGTGAGCTTGATTGATTATTGAGGTGTAATCATCATTATTTTTAATATTAGGATAATATTCAGAAACTGCTTCTTTTGTTTCTTTTATAAATTCATCTTTTTTATCTTTATGAACAACAACATAATCTGGAGCTAAGCATATTTGTCCAGCATTCAATGTTTTTCCAAACATAATCCTTTTAGCAGTAGTCTTCATATCTGCCGTTTTACTTACAATAACTGGTGATTTACCTCCTAGTTCGAGTGTACACGGAACTAAATTTTTTGAAGCAGAGTTATATACGTGTTTTGCAACTGCATTTCCACCAGTATATATAAGATGATCAAATTGTAATTGTGTAAAAGCTGCACCAACCTCAGGGCCACCTAGGAATGTAGCAAATTCATTTTGATCATATGCTTTATCACATAAATCTTTTAATAATGATGCTGTTAAAGGCGTATGCTCACTTGGTTTGTGCATAACTTGGTTTCCAGCAGCAAAAATACATACAAGCGGCATGAATGCAAGATTAACTGGGAAATTCCATGGTGAAATCATACCTACTGTACCTAAGGGTTCATATTTTATATATGACTTGGCGCCTATAAGACCAAACGGGAAATTTGATGATTTTTTTTCAATCTTATTCCATTTTTTAACATTCTTTACAGCATGAGTAATAGCAGGCAGGATTCCATAAACATCAGATAACATTGAGGCATTTTTTGATCTGACGCCAAAGTCTGTATTTAGAGCTTCTACAAAATCATTCCGATTGTCCATTATTAATGTTCTAAGTCTTTCTAACCTATCAATCCTTAATTCAATTGAAGGTGAACCATTTTTTATAAAAAATTCTTTCTGATCATTTAGAACTTTATTCATACTCTCATAATCATTCATAACCACTCTCCTCAGTTAACTTCTATCTGCTTTATCTTTATTATTTGCATCTCTAATCAATTTTCTCATATTTTCCCAATCTTCGTCAGTTAATTTATCTAATTGCGAAAAAGTACCGCCTCCAGTTAAATATTGTGCCCCGTCAAGAGCAATAGTTTGACCAGTTAAATAGTCGCAATCGTCTGCCATTAAGAATGTTGCAAGGTTTTGGAGTTCTTTCATTTCTCCAACCCTACCCAAAGGAACATTTCCAGCCTCCATGGAATCCTTATCAGAATTTGGATTTAATCTATCCCATGCACCTTTTGTAGGAAATGGACCAGGCGCAATACCATTTACTTTAATTTGATACTTTCCCCATTCAGCAGCTAATGATTGGGTCATAGCGTGTATACCAGATTTTGACATTGCTGAAGGTACTACATAAGGTGATCCAGTCCAAATCCAAGTTGCTAAAATATTAATAATTGATCCTTTATGTTGTTTTTCTATCCATCTCTTTCCAACAGAATGTGTCATATAGAAAGTTCCATGGAAAACTATATTTGCAATAGCATCAAATCCTTTATGAGATAGATCTTTGGTGGGAGATATAAAATTTCCAGCCGCATTATTTACAAGCCCATCTAATGGTTTATTATCAAATATCGATTGAACATAATCATCAACATCTTTTGAAGCTCTTATATCAAGAGTTTGATAATTAACTTTGGTGCCATATTTTTCTATGATTTCATTGGCTGTTTCCACCAGAACATTTTCCCTTCTTCCACATATAAAAAGATCAGCACCATGTTCAGCAAAATGATTCCCCATCTCTTTACCTAAACCAGTACCACCACCAGTGATTAAAATACTTTTTCCTTTTAATAAATCTTTCTTAAACATAATTATTTTTTATTTAATAATACTAATAATAGCATCTGACCATAAATCTGAATAATTTAAGGATTCAACATAGTCTAGTTTTTGACCGCCTGAATTAATAAATAGTTCATTATATTCATCACCTATTTCTATAATTGTTTCTAAACAATCTGCTGTAAATGATGGTGAAAAAACTAAAACATTTTTTGTTCCTTCATTTGCTATCGCTTGTAATACCTCATCAGTAAATGGTGATAACCATTTATTAGTTAATCTAGATTGATACGTAACTACATAATTTTCTGGACTTATATTTAATCTAGATGCAATTAATTTGGTTGTTTCATATGTCGTTGCTTTATAACAGAATTTGTTAATTTCAGTAATTTTTATTTCGCAATCATGATCATTACATACAGAATTTTCATAAACATTGTCTACATGGCTATTAGGTATTCCATGGTAACTAAAAATAATTTTGTCATATGAGTTAAAATCAAATTTTTTAGCTTTCTCAACCCATGCATCTATAAACTTATCATTATCATAAAATTGATTAATAAATTTGATCTTAGGTACTACCCACTTTTTAGATAATATTCTCGAGACTTCCTCATAAACTGATCCTGTGGTAGCAGCCGCATAATGAGGAAATAAAGGCAATATTATTATTTCATCTGGGTTTTGGATTAGTAACTTATTTAAAACTTTTTCAATTGATGGGCTCTGATATCTCATAGCATATTCAACAATATATTCAGGTAATTTAGACTGGATTTTTTCTGCCAATTTTTTAGTGTTATGAAGTAATGGTGAACCAGTTTCATCATTCCAAACTTTTTTGTATATTTTTGTTGATGAAAATGATCTTATGGGACAAATAAATAAATTAACAAGAAAAAATCTTAATATCGGATTTATATTAATAACCCTTCCATCCATTAAAAACTGTCTTAAGTATTTAAACACACTAAAATATGTAGGCTTATTGGGTGTACCTAAATTAACTATTAATAATGCTCTTTTCATATAAGTTATGATTTTCTAATAATTGGATGCGATATTATAAATAATATTAAGGATATACATAAGATTGAACTGAAATAATATAAATATGAAGGATTAATTGCATATATTGGCATTGCAATAAAAGGAGTAGTCATATGACCTATAGGTATAACTGACCCCAAATATCCTGCTGCCGAACCTTGATTCTCAGGAGTTTGTGCAACAGATAGCGCTGAGGCTAATGCAGGTCTTGTCATGCCAAATCCAAATCCAAGTATTATTATAGAAAGATAGTAAACTGAGATTGTTAAGAAAAAGGCCATAGTAAAATATGAAAATATTAAAAGAATTGTTCCAAAAAGTAATAAATTAAAGTTATTCATAGGAAAGGCATCAGTAAATAGATATTGGCTTACAATTGTGGATATTGATAAGAGTGCAAAAGTCATACTAATTAATGTGGGTAAATTATCTAAACCAATAAATGAATCGGTAATATAAAAACCAATAGATTGCAATAAGGATGCTTGGCATAAGCTTAAAACAGCAGCAAATGCTAAAAATGGCCAAATTGTTTCTGAATACCATGTAATCTTTATTCTATTGTTTTTAGAGATTTTTATAAGGTTAGAATTTTCAAGATTTAGATAGATCCCGCATGCAGCTATAAAACCTAGAAATGAAAATACATAAAAAGGAGTTTCATTTGATATCAAAAATAAAAATCCACCAATTAAAGGTCCGGCAACTGTCCCAACTAAAAAACTAGATTCTAATCGCGCAAATTGTGTTGTCCTATTATCCTTAGAAGTTATGTCGGCCATGTAAGCAAATGTGGCAGGTCTTGTAGCTGAACCCAAAAGACCATTAATCAATCTGCCAAGAACTAAGGCTGGAAATAAAAGGGTAATATTTAAAATATTTTTTTCAGCTAAAAATAATGGAGTAATTAAGGCAATTAATGAAATTGAGTAACCTACCAAACCTAATATTGCTATATTTCTTCTACCATATTTATCACTTGCCCTTCCCCAAAAAGCACTAGTTAAGGCCCACCCTAATGCTGAAATAGCGAATATTGAAGAAGTTTGTATAACACTTAAACCAAGATCTCTAGCTAATGGCGGAACCAAGACAAAAACAAAAGATTGTCCTAGGCCAACTGTAAATAAGCCAAATTTTAACCATGAAGATCCTGATATAGACATTAAGAGATATCTGTAATACCAATAACCTCTCTTATTTCTGATAATTTATCTTTAGCAATTAATCTTGCTTTTTTTGCACCATCGTTCAATAAGTCGTTGATTAAATCCTTATCATTAACAAGATCGTTGTATCGATTTCTGATTGGTTCTAATTCTTTATTTATTAAATTAAATAAAATTTCTTTTGCTTCGCCCCAAGATATTCCATCGTCATATGATTGTTGAAAATTACTTATAGCTTCATCTGAAGCAAAATTCCTATACAAATCAAATACTGTACATCCCTTAGAATCTTTTGGCTCACCAGGTTCTAATGAATTGGTTACAATTTTCATTATAGATTTTTTTAAATTCTTCTCACTTTCTAGCAATGGAATAACATTTCCATATGATTTGCTCATTTTTCTGCCATCTAAACCTAATACAATTTTTTCTTTATCTTGAATAATTGGTTCAGGGATTGTTAATAATGGTTTATATAAATGATTAAATCTAGATGCTATATCTCTTGTCATTTCCAAATGTTGTATTTGGTCTGAACCAACTGGCACATGGGTTGAATCAAACATTAATATATCTGCTGCCATCAAAACAGGATAAGAAAATAAACCCATAGTAATACCTTTATCAGGATCTTTTTTATTTAAGGAAGATGCTGCTTTATATGCATGCGCCCTATTCATTAGACCTTTTGCAGTGACGCAATTTAATATCCAGCTCAATTCTATAATTTCTGGAATATCTGATTGTCGATAAAAATATGATGAATTAGTATCTAATCCACAAGATAACCATGCTAAGGCTATACTTTTAACAGAAGCACTTATTTCATCTGAATTTTGATTTTTTATTATGGAATGGTAATCAGCAAGAAAGAAAAAAGAATCGTTAGAATCTTTTACTAAATCTAAAGCAGGTCTAATTGCCCCGATATAATTACCTATGTGAGGAGTGCCTGTGGTTGTAATTCCTGTTAGAATTCGTTTTTTCATTTAGTATAATTATAAACTTGATAAGTAAATATTGTGGAAACTAGTAAAAATTTATTTAAAGAATTAGAAAATGCTGAAAAGTTATTTTCTAATGGTTCAATTAAGAGCGCACAAAAAATCATTAGAAATGCAATAAAAGATTCAAAGTCTTTACCAAAAATACCAAATAAGTTACGTCATAAATTAAATGCTGCAATAAATAAATCAAAATATTTTGATGAAATATCAGCATTTGCTACTAATCCAAAAAGAGATAATTTGATAGCAAAAATTAATCACTTAATCTCAGAACCACTTAAAAATCCAAGAAATCATGCTCATGCTATTCATGAAATTCAAAAACAATGGCAATTGCTTGATATTTCTAGCAAACCAGCGTCAAAGGCTCAATGGTTAAAATTTAATGAATTAACTAATAAAGCCTGGGAAACATGTAAAGAATATTTTGATGAAATTAAACAAATTAAAATCAATAATGCTAAAGAAAGAGAAAATATTATTAAAGAGATTTATTTATATGTAGAAAGTAATATAAAAAAATGGCCTGATTCTAAAAAATTAATAACATATCTAAGAAATATATCTAAGAAATGGCAAACATATGCTCCAGTTTTAGATGATGATCTAAATAGATTAAAAGAATCCTACTACCAAGCTAAAAAACCAATTAATGATGAAATTAAAAACCAAGAAATTATAAATAAAGAAAAAAAAGAAATCTTAATTAATAAGGTTATGGATATAAATAATGAAGATAATCAGATTTGTATAAACGAATTTAAAAAATTAAAGAATGAATGGGTAAAGATAGGCCCAGCTGGCAAAAAAAATGATAAAAATTTATGGGATAAATTTAATAAAAATGCAGATAGATTTTTTGCTGAAAAAAAACAAATAATTAATGATGAAATTCTAGTTATAAAAGATTTAAATAAACAACTTATCAATGGTGATAAATCAATTTCTGATATTAATAATGAATTATCTAAATTACAACACTCTAAAAACACTAATGAATTTAAAAAAATAAATACTGATTTAAGTAAAGAGGTAGTTAAGTTAAAAAATAATAAAAAGAAAGAGAAAGTTGAAATATATAGCAATATATATAATGCTTTATTAGAAAGTAGTGCCACAGACCCTATCCCAAATATTTTTTTAGAATCGATCAAAACATCACATGCAAATAAAAAATCAAATATTAAAGAGCTTTCTTATGCTTGTATAAAACTTGAGATACTCGCTGGTCTAGATTCTCTTAAGAAAGATGCAGAATTAAGAAATTCAATACAATTAGAATTACTTAGCTCCAAATTTAACAAAAATAATAATTCTATTCCTAATGATATAGATTCAATTTTAAATCACTTTATTAGTAACTTTTCATGTGATGATGCGGGAAGGACTCATCAAAATTTATGGAAAAGAATTAATAAATGTTTTGAAGTTCTGCTTTAATTTTTTGCTTTTAAAGATCGTATTATTTCTTTATGTCTATCAGCGGATAGAGAATAATTATAAAATATAATAAAAGGTACTATCATTAATAACGTTGTAATCGGTCCTTGAACAAAAGCAAGCGTGTATGCTTGTTCAGTTGTATGATTTAACCTATCAAAATTAATAAAACTTAAAACTTGTCCAGCAAAAAACGATCCTAATCCAGCGTTAAGCTTCTGCATAAAACCAACAGCAGCAAATAGAATGCCTTCTTGTCTTTTCCCGCTTTGTAATTCAACCTCGTCAGCTATGTCACCAACCATAGAATCTCGCACCATGATACCAATAATATTAAAGGTTATTAGTACCAATAAAAAAGAACTTATAAAAAATACTAATTGATATGACCCTTTTTCAGGTGTCAGTCCTAAATTAAACATAATGAAAGCAGCAGGTGATAATAAACCAACCATTACAATACTAATTAAGACTAAACGCCTTTTATCAAAAACACTAACCAGCCTAGGAGTTAAATAAAAAGCTGCTAAAGTTGCTAATAAATATATTGGTAGAAAATATTTAATTTGTGTTGCCTCAAATTCCCAAAAATATGTATTAACAAACAAGGTCAAGGTATTTGCTAACCCCCAAGCTAATGATAAAAATAAATTACCAAAGAAGAATATTAAAAATGACTTATTACCTATAGCTATCTTTATCTCTTTAAGAATATCTATTAAAGATATTGATCCTGACCATTTTGAAAGAGATTTAATTTCATCTTTTGTAGAAAGAGATGAATAAAGTACGCTTAGTATCATAAATATTGCGCCTGTTACTGCAAATGGAAACCATGCATCAGGATTTAATTGTCCTTGAGGATATTCAGGAGTAGATGCAAAAAATATACCATAACCTAAGAATGCATTACTAAGACCTGCAACCCAGCCTACCATTTCACGCCAGGACATCAATAAAGTTCTTTCTTTATAATTTTTAGTAACCTCGCCTCCGAATGCTCTATGCGGTATATCAAATAATGTCATCCCAATTCTGGTTAAAACTGTAAAAATAGTCATCCAAACAAAAAGATCATTTTGAGACATATCCCAATCTTGTCTTGGAGCAAATAAAAATACATAACCCAAAGACATTGGAATGAACGAAATTAACATATAGGGATGTCTTCTTCCTAAAGAAGATTTTGTTCTATCAGAAATCGTTCCCATAAGCGGGTCTGTGATAGCATCTACACAAAGCGCAATAAATATAGCTAGCCCTGCTAATGCAGGTTTTAAACCAATAATATTGCTATAAAAAAATAATAAAAAAAATGTAAATGTATCAGTCTTGATTCCATTAGCAATTGAACCAATAGAATAATTTATTTTAAATTTGTTAGTGAGCATTTTTAGTTTACTTACTTAAATGTAATAAAAGATTGTCTTTAAATTGATTAAAAACAGGTGGCTCTATTAAATGTCTCATATCAGGAATAATAATAAGCTGGCTACCTTCAATAAGTTTGTTCATCGTATAGGCATTTTTTACTTTTATTAATGGATCATCTTTCCCATGAATAATTAATGTAGGCGCACTAATAGATTTGACTTTATTTATTCTATTATTTGAGCCTAATATTGCAGAAAGTTGTCTTCCAAAACCTGTATCGTCTTCCCCGCCTCTTTTTATAGAAATTAAAACATCTTTATAAAATTTATCTGTATTAAGATCAATACCTTGATAACCAATTTCTTTAAAAATTTTTCTAGTTCTTTCTACTCGCTCATCAACTGTTGCATTTGGATTTTTTGTCCTGTCCATTAATAATTTTCTAACTTTTCGTGTTGGCCCATTAAATGGTGATGGAGTAGATGCGGTTGAGGCTATTAATGTAAAGGTATTAATTCTCTCAGCATGATTTGATGCGACTATTTGAGCAATCATGCCACCCATGGAGATACCCAATAGATGAGCTTTATCTATGTTCAATGCATCTAATACAGATATAGCATCATCAGCCATATCATCTACGGTATATTCGGAATTAATCGGAAGTCTTAAAAAATATCTAATATAACTTCTTATAATAGTACTATCTCTATTTTCATCATCGAAAGACGTACTTTGAATTCTAGATGATAAACCAGTATCTCGATTATCAAATGCTATAGGCCTGTAATTATTTTCAATTAAAAATTCAATAAGATGTTGCGGCCAATTTATTGATTGCCCGCCCAATCCTTGAACCAATAAAATTGGATCACCATTTGAGGGACCATAATCACGATAATATATTTCTATATCATTATTTGAGGCCATGCCCTCTTCATATGAAAATAAATCAGAGTTAGTAAACATAATTGTTATGAATAATATAAATTTATATAAAGGCATTAATTCTATCTTGAATATTTTGCCTTAATGTACCCCAAAAAAGCATAACATCAAAGGGGTGTAGGTCGCCGTTAAAATGTTTCATTTTTTTTATACTTTCAATTAAAGGGCCTTTGGTATCTATCAATCCTGTATCTTCATTTAAAGAAGCTTCAAATTCTTGTATTCTTGTCAATCCAATAGATTTTTTTGTACCTGTATGTTCTATTCTTAGCCTATCTGTAAAATCATAATTTTGTGCTTTATTAATAATTGATTTATTTTCACTATTAGAATGCCATTCATTGTCATTTGTCCATGAGAAAGGATTGGTTGCTACAACTTTTTGTTTCATTAATTCTACGGACCAACCACTTGGCTTCCAAAAAAGAGTTTTTTCTCGATTCCTCTTAAAACCTTTAACAACAGTAGACCAAGAGACAATACAATTAATATCATCATAACTTTCTGATCTTTTAATATTAGGAAAAATTTCTTCATAATATTTTTCGGGAATCATATATCCAATAACATATGCGCATATAAATCTTTTTTGTAAATTAGTATTATCAATTTTTTGATTGATTAATCTATGTGCTAAAAGAGCCCCTTGACTATGAGCAGCAATAATAAAGGGCCTATTTTTATTTAAATTTTCAATAAAATAATTAAAAGATGACTCAATATCTGTATATGCGAGATCAAGAGCTTGTTGGCCATTTTTATTTATATCAAAAAAGGAGTAATAAGTAGCTTGTCTATACTCAGGAGCATAAATATCACACGAATTATTAAAAGCTGAAATCTGATTTCCTAGCATTATTTCAGTTCTTTCATATGCTGATCTTTTTTTATCCATGTTGGAATTCCATTTTTTTTCAAAGAACCCTGTGGGATGAATATAAAAAACATCAACTGGATTATTATATTTTGTAATTTTGAATGATTTATCAGGTACATAAAATTGTTGTCCATCTATATTTGGTAAGGCTGCCCAATTGTTAGTATCTGAATAGTCTGGTTTTTTAGGAGACTTTGATATATCAAAGTCTTTTTCAGGTTTTATATATTCTAAAAATTCTAAGGATGAGTCTTCTTTCATTTATGACTGAAGATAAATAGATCTCTTTGGTTTCTTAAATAACTCTTTTACCATCGGGATAAAGAAATCTAAATCTAACGTATCATAATCAGGGTCAAAACTATTTTGATCATATTTTTCACAAAACTCGCGACAGCTTTCAAAGTATGGGCTGTCTGAATATTTATCTCTCATATTCTTATCTAATCCGAGAAATTCAAAAAAATAGTAACCTTGAAAGATTCCATGATGTTTTACTATCCAATAATTCTCTTCAGAAACAAATGGTTGAAGAATTGTTGCTGCAAATTCAGCATGATTAGCTGGGGCTAAATTGTCTCCAATATCATGAATCAATGCACAAACTACATATTCATCATCCCTACCATCTCTATAAGCCCTAGTTGCTGTTTGCAATGAATGCGTAAGCCTATCTACTTGAAATCCGCCATAATCGTTTTCTAACATCTTTAAATGATTTAAAACTTTATCAGCTAAATGATCATAATCTTTAGCATTACTTGCGGCAATTATTGAATAATCTTCAGCATCACCATCTTTCATCTGTGTGAATTTTGCCTTTTTAATACTCATGTAAAAATTATATCTTAAAAGATAAGATTTAAGAATCTACTCTATAAATTGACTAATTTATTAGTTGCAGAAGATACTGCTATTAAACTATCGTTTTGATGCAATTCGCATCTTGTAAAGGCAATAGACTTACCTTTTTTTACTATACTGCTAGATGCAATCACTTTAATGTTAGGCGAGCAAGGTTTTAGAAACTTTACATCTATATCTAATGTAAGTGGAAGATCTTTGCCTTTAGATTGATACATAATAAATTGAGCCATTGAGGCATCCATCATTCCTGTCACAAAACCACCTTGTAAAATCGTTCCATCTGAATGAGTAAGACTTTTAGTTGGTAAAAATTCTACATTCCAACTATCTTGATCTTCATCGTAATAAGCTTTCTTAAAACCTAATATTGACAAAAATTCAGGAACTTCTTTAAATATTTTTTTAAAATCTTCGTTCATATTAAACTGGCGGAGGGAGTGGGATTCGAACCCACGGTGCCGATGAAGGCACG
>CEPK01003156.1_pt1 | contig 15413 bp, 12 predicted proteins | sample 356231 | NCBI WGS metagenome assembly CEPK01 (sample SAMEA2620259, study PRJEB7988) | marine metagenome | biome: marine biome (ENVO:00000447); feature: deep chlorophyll maximum layer (ENVO:xxxxxxxx); material: "saline water (ENVO:00002010), including plankton (ENVO:xxxxxxxx)" | depth 80 m
TCCCTTCCAGCCTCAGTCAGGACAACGTAACCATTCCTTCTGGGTCGTCGGCGGGGGAACTCCAATAGTGGGGCGCCACCACTTGTCGGGTTCCCCTGTAGCATTCTAGAAATATAGAGTGAAACGTTCCAGCTCTTAACAGTCTTCTTCTTCCATTTCTTGGTCTCCACTATCAGCCTCCGCAATTCTCTCGGCTGAGTGTGTCCCTCCTTCTCTACCGACCTCAAATACTGAATAGCCGCTAAAATCACATCTGCTTTCTTCTCAATTCCACATGAGTCCAGAAGCCTAGCGAAAGAAGACCCCCTGTCCGGGAATCCGCTGCTCCTTATCGCCTCGAGAGATTTTTCCACAGCCTCCTGGCGAGCTATCCTAACCCTGGAAAGCGTTGAAGACCAAGTATCCTGGGGCGTTATCTTCAGCCATCGGTCATTCGCCTCCTTAGTATAATCAGCTAGGCTAAGCCTCTGCGATCCGAGCACAAGAAAAAGGTCTCCAGTCCTATCCAGATTCCCCTGGCCCATAGTTACCCCCCGACGACCTCACTTATCAGGTTAATTTTCTTGGAATTTAGTTTACATGTTTGCAAATCCATCAATCAGTGAATTTGAAAGAGCACCTACTAGAGCGCGACCCGTGACAGATGAATTGAGCGGCGCCTACCCATTGGTCCTTCATACGGAAGCAGACCCGACAAACCTAGGGGGCACGGCAGTTTGTGGGTTCTCCACCGTAGGATCTGTGGGTGTAATAGCCACCTCTCATTTAATCACCTCACTAAACCTAGATCCAATGGGCACGGTTCTCCATCCTGAGTTCCCAGCAGTCGCCTTGATTCATGACTCTGTTCCAAAGCATCCAGTACGAGTCTACCAAGGCGAAGAGCTGGGAGTATTCACTTCCGAGATACAGTTCCCAGGCGAACATGACGTATATTTTGCGAATACAGTTCTCGAGTGGTTCACCAAAGGGGGTTTCGATAGGCTGATAGTAATCGACGGAGTAGTCAGCAATGACCTCGGTATCAAAGAAGAGAGTGAGCTATGGGGCGTCTCTTCAACAAAAAAAGGACGTGAGCTACTGGCCAGCTCCGAAGTTCAGGTGATCAAGCAAGGAATAGTAACTGGTATTGCAGGGTATCTTATAGCCGAGGGTGAAAGAAGGGGCCTAGACGTAACCGCACTCTTGGCAGAGTGCAACCCGATGTATCCCGATGCAAGAGCTGCCATGATCGCGATCGAGGGCTTAAGCAACATAATCGACAAGGAAATTCCCATTGATGGACTGCTTGAAGATGCAAGAAATATAGAGGAAAAGGTCAGAGAGGCATTCGAGAGAGCCCAAGCTACCGCATTACCCCCTCCTACGGGCGATGAGGACGATGTACCGATGGTCAACTAATCAGTAGAATGGGTTTGTCCCTTCTGAGTGCTCAGTCAGGTCGACAACCTCTGAGATTCCAGGGACTCCCTCGGTAATCATGACCTCGACTCCCTGCTTTAGCGTTACATCCACCATGCCGCAGCCTTGACAGCCGCCACCGAATTCAATCATCGCCTTTTCACCCTCCACGCCAACTAGATTGACATGGCCACCATGGGATGCAACTACAGGGTTTACCTGCTCGGCAATTATCTCGGCCACTGCCTTTGAAACGTCGTCAATCCACAGCGGATTGGGATTCTCAAAGCTGAACCCACCACCCATCAACGTCTCTTTGTAATCCAAAACAGTTCCCTCCAAGTAGGGTACGCTCCTAGGGCCAACCACCACGGTCATTCCGTCAATTTCGAACTCCTCAGAATCATCAGATGCATCATTCTTATCGATAAGCTGCAAGTCATAGTGGAATCCCTTGGGCCCTCTTCCAACGATATCTACCTTGAGCACGGTCGTACCTCCTTCATCAGCCTGACTAGCGAACTGATCTAGCATTTCCCTGGCTTTCTCTGTTATCTCAAGCATCTCTAACAATATTGCCATGCATGGAACATTATTGAACCATTGTATCGCCAAACTCTTCATTGGTCACCCCATCGTGACTGCATGATAGAGGATGAACTGGGCAGACCACTCAGGGATCTTCGTATCTCAGTCACTGATAGATGCAATTTCAGATGCCGCTACTGTATGCCAAGGGAGAGATTTGGAGAAGACCACACATTTCTTCCAAAAAGGGCGCTTCTGTCCTTTGACCAGATAGAGAGGGTGGTGAGGGCATGCATCCCCCTGGGGCTCAACAAGGTTAGGATCACAGGGGGGGAACCACTACTCAGGCCGAAACTCCCCGATCTCTGCGCTAGACTTTCGGGATTGGGAATAGAGTTAGCATTGACCACCAACGCTTCCTTGCTAAAATCCCAAGCCAAGGAACTAGCTTCTTCAGGCCTGGACAGGGTGACAGTAAGCCTTGACGCGCTTGATCCGAAGCTGTTCCAGGAAATGACAGACGGTGCAATCCCCGTCGAAGCAGTTCTTGAGGGGATAGAGTCGGCCGTCGAGCACAATCTTGGTCCCGTCAAGGTCAACTGCGTAGTCCAAAGAGGAGTCAATGAGTCAGAAGTTCCAGACTTGGTTAGTCACTTCAGAGGAACAGGGGTAATTGTACGGTTCATTGAGTTCATGGACGTCGGTAGGACAAATGGATGGCTCCGTAGTCAGGTTCTTCCATCTGAAAGCCTGCTTGCATACCTCCAGCGCGACTTCGACCTTATACCGGTTGAGCCCGCCTCGCCTCATGAAGTAGCGACCCGATGGGCACATTCAGACGGTTCCGGTGAAATAGGGTTCATTTCTTCAGTCTCCAGCCCATTTTGCGGAGACTGCGTGCGTGCCAGGCTCTCAGCGGACGGCCACCTTTTCACTTGTCTTTTCGCATCCGGAGGCCATGACCTGAGGGCGATAATCCACAGTGACTGCCATGTAGACGAGATTACGGATGCTATTGCGGCCGTTTGGAGCAGGAGGGATGACAAATATAGCGAAATCAGATCCTCGAAAACCAAGTCTCTGCCTAGGATAGAGATGTCCTACATTGGCGGCTGAAGTGAAAAGGCCGCCTCCCCGATGTCATCCCAAGGTGCATCAGTCCTGAATGCGGGCCTTCCGTAGTTAGCCAATCCCGCCCGGTACCCAGCCTCCCTGAGCAAGGAGACCATCCTTTTCGGACTAGGAGGCGCGCCGACCCCCAACCAAGAAGCCAGATCGTCTACAACCACAAGATGATTTGCATCAATTACTCCCGACTCATCGCTAATATTCCCAACGCTATTCGCGATTTGCCTTCTTGCAACCATGATTTCCCGATCGCCCCATTCCAATTGTTCAGTAACGGAACCTTCCCTAGGCCCGCATATCTCCAAGGCCCTATCCACTGTCATACTGGACATCGCCTCACTACAGCCAATTTGCCCAACCCACATTGGTCCAGAGATTCTCTTATCTGACCTATCCACGGGGTAGTCGAATGGCAATAAGCAGCTCATGGGCTCAACGAGCTCCGAGACCCCATGATGCAAACCAGATCCTATCGAAGCGCCAAGCTCGTCCACCGAAGGAGAATGAACCCTCCATCCAATGTCTTCCTCAACCGAGTTAGCACCCTCTAGGCTCTTCCTTACTCTGACCGACACCCTGAGGTGATGCGAGTCCCATACTGACAGAAGAGGGGAGATGCACCTACCGTGTCTTGCCGCAGTCCTGGCAACCACTGCAAGTAGCACCCTTAGGCCCGAATCATGGGCCAGACAGTCCGTTCTAACTCTGGCCCCGTACCTCCTGAGGAGTGGCTTCTTGGAAGAACCAGTCAAGGCGGCTGAATCGGTGGCACTGACCTCAATTACAGCGCTTCTAGCCAGTGATTGCATGGCCGAGTCTAGGAATGGGATCGGCGTTCCAAATGGGTCCAAGTCAACCCAGTGCCTTCCGCTATCAAGAACCACTCTTCGAAGGTCCCCTACCACGGGCTCAAGACTCCCATTTCCATGCTCTGGAGGGTACATTTCATGAGATTTCATCGCCCAAGAAAGTGATACAGGATCCAAGTCTACCAAAGTGGCGCTAATTCTTGCGGACATCTCAGCGGGCAGCTCGTTAATCCACCTCCTCGCTCTAATGCCCGTGGCACAAAGCCCGTCGAGGGCGTAAATCGTGCCATCTCCCAGGATGCCCCTGTCCAAAATATGCCCAAGAAGCAGGACGCTTCTAGTTCTGTTTCCAGACATTGCAGGATTGTAGAATGCAACCCCCGACTTTTTCGTCCTGGGCCCCAGAGCACGACTCTCGGCCCCTTCAATCAGTCGAATACGAGTCCTGCCTTCCAGATGGAGCAAACCAGGCCAGCCCTCGGGGCTGCTATCGTCCATGAAACGGGAAGAAGATTCCGACAAAAACCCCCCTCAAAGAAAATTAGTACGTCGTGTAGCAGACTTCCGAGTTTGAGTGAGTCACCACCCTCCCCTCGTTAGTGACTGTACCAACAATTCTGGAGCCAGGCAATCTCTCTCCAAGCCAGTCCGCAATCGCAGCAGAGTCCTCCGAACTAACCGCAATTACCATACCCATCCCCATGTTGAAAGTTCTGTACATCTCCAAACTGGAGACCCCCCCAACATCCGCAATCCATTCAAACTCGGGTTGGACGGGCAGCGGATCGCTAATTTCCCAGCCCAGGCTATCATGCAGCCGGAGAAGGTTGGAAAGCCCACCTCCAGTAATGTGGGCCACCCCCTTTATCGCTTCCTCGTTGCACACGCCACCTTCGCCCCTCGCCTCTAGAAACAGATCAACAACAGGGTCAACGTAGATTCTGGTTGGGTTCAGAATCACCTCTCCTAGCGTAACTTCGCCCTTCGAGTCTGGAAATCGCTCAATTTCCCTAGAGTCGTGGCTTGAGTCAAAGGGACAGGGCTCCAGTAGTGAGCAGCCCGAGCGATCCAGAACCGCCCTAACCAATGAGAATCCGTTTGAGTGGATTCCGCTGCTGGGAAGGCCGATCAGACTATCGCCATCCTCCAGACTATCCCCTGTGATGCTCATTCCTCTGGGGAACCAGCCCAGCGCCGTCCCAGAAAGGTCCAGTTCCTTGACGATTCCCGGGAGGGTCGCCGTCTCTCCGCCAGCTAAGGTGGTCCTGGATCGGGAGCAGCCCACTGAAAGGGAGGCCCCCAGTATCGCATGCGTCTCCTCATCGGTCTCAGGAACCGCAATGTAGTCCACAAACGCCAAAGGCTCCGCCCCTACACAAATGAGATCGTTGACGCTCATTGCCACGCAATCTACCCCGACCCCTTCCAGCCTGCCAAGCCTGTTCGCAATCTGAAGTTTAGAACCAACCCCGTCAGTGGCCATCACCAGGCAGCTATCGCCAAATTCGATAACCCCCCCAAAGCCCCCTGGCAGCGGGACAGACGCACCAAGACTTCCAGCGGGCCTCCCCTCGTACGTTATGGCGCCTACCAGGCTCCTCACGGCCTCGCTTTCCTTCTCTATGTCTACCCCACTACTAGCGTAGTCCATCTCCTCACCACATGCTACCGAGTGGAACCAATCCCTTCATTGTCTCGGAAAGAAAGCAAACTCCTCAGGGTGGAAACTCTGGATAAATACCACCCTTTTCCTTGCTTCTTTTAAATACTACAAAATAAATAACATATATAACTGCCATGTCTCACGCAAAGGATGGTAGTGTTTACCATGAAGAGTAAGAAGATGACTGCAATGATGATCACCGTCAGTATGCTTGCGGCTGCGTTCGCAGGATGCCTCGGTGGAGATGATGATAAGACGACTGTAAAGATCGGCTTCCTGAACCCAATCACCGGGCCCCTGGAGCCTGACGCTCCAGGATTTACCTGGGGAGCTCAAGAAGCCATCAAGGATCTGAACGCAATGTACGACGACTACGAGTTCGAGCTCGTAGAGCTCGACTCAGGATGCGATGGCGCCGTAGCCGGCCCTGCCGCAACCACCCTAGTCGACTCCGGCGTAGTTGCCGTAGCCGGTGCTGCATGCTCCGGCGCCTCGATGGGCGCCAACGCTGTGCTATCCGCTGCCAGCATCCCAATGATTTCGTACGCAAGCACCAACCCGGGCCTCAGCGACGCAACCGCGTACCCGCTGTTCTACCGTGTTGTCCCAAGCGACGCAATCCAGGGACCAGCCGGCGCTGATGCCATGACAGATGCAGGTCTGGATGCTGGTGGCCTAGCCATTATGCACATGACCAACGACTACGGCTCAGGCCTAGCCGACGCGATCGGCGCTGCTTGGAACGCAACTGACGGCAACTCGCTGTGCTCGTTCGGCATGGTTGGGTACGAGGAGACGACGACTGACTTCAGCGCTCAGGCTGCATCGCTAGCCGCTGCAACTGACTGCACTGGCGTCTACCTGTCCTCGTACATCACCGACGCTGCCCTGATCCTAGAGGCACTCGATGAGGCAGGATTCACCGGCCACGTGTTCGCCGGTGACGGACCAGCAGGAGTCGGGCTCTATGATAAGCTGACAGACAACACCCTGGCAACCAACATGACCGTTACCGCACCTCGAGCAGGCACCACATACGGTGACTTCGAGGCACGATACGATGCCAACGCGGCAGAAGTGGGAAGCATCAAGACATACGTCCTGACCACCTACGACGCCGTCATGATCATCGGAAAGGCCGCGGCAATGGACGGAGCAATCAACGCCAACATCAAGTCGGTTGGTACCAACTACGAGGGAGCATCTGGAATGCACTCGTTCCTGGACAACGGCGACGTGGGCGGAGACGGCTACGACATCTGCACCTACGACGGTGCTGGTGCCTACACCTGCACGAAGTACTGGACCGCCGCTGGCGGAGTCCAGGCCTCGTCCTGATTCAGAGAAAAGCCTCTGATTGACGAAAAGCGCTGCGGCGGCCCCTCATGGGCTGCCGCAGCGCCCCAATTTCAAAACCGACTCGTCGCCTTTATCGTGAGACATCCCACCGAGAGGACGGGGGGCGTATATGGCAGGCAGTTCATTAGTCGAGAGTTGGCGATCACTCCCAAGGGGTTCACGAAGGCTTGCTTTAACGCTGATAATTGCGTTTGATGCTTGCATGGGCCTTCTATGGGGCTTTGGACTGCTTAACTTGGTAGACGCACTTCTATTGGGCAACCTACCAACTGACATGGTCTGGCTTTTACAGACCTTGCAGCTCATTTGCATGGGTTTCTCGATGGTGAAGATATTCTTCGACGACGTGCCTAGTGGGCGATTGCGGAACGTCCTAGTATTCTCTTCCCCGGTATTCCTAATTGCCCACGTATTATTCTCTCTCCATGTTCTACTGCTTGGTCTGGGCCTCAGTGCCTCGATACCATTCAATCTAGCCGGATTGGGAACAGACACGCTGACCTGGTCTTCCACATACCTAGCGATTGCCGTGGGCTGCACTCTAACCTACAGTGTCCAGAGGTACGGAAACTTCGCCCAGAGTGAGTACTTCATGCTGGGGATGTACGTGGGAGTCGCCGTCATGTGGTCCGAATGGCTGTTCCCCCTTCACATCGCTCCAGCCGATGGAACGCTTGTATGGTCGATTCTGATCTTTACCATCATAGGCGCCTTCATCCTAACAGGGCTTGCGGGCATAATCATCGATCGACTGGTCTTCAAGGGATTCAGGGACAGTAGGTCATCCGCCGATGTCATGATGATCGCCTCACTCGGGGTTGCTCTGGTCCTACGTTCGCTAGTCTACCTTCGCTTCGGGGGCAACTCGAAGCGTCTGGTACCAGATGCAGACTGGATGATCGGGGATGAGCAGGGCTTCGAGCTCCCGTCAAAATTACTTAGTCTCAACATCGGTGACTTTTCCGAGCCTTCTTTCATTCAAGTTGAGTCGACGACATTGAACTACGCTTACAACAACGCCTTCCTGCCAATAATCTCTTTCTCTTCCGTTATATTGCTTCTAATCATCCTTTCTCGAACCCGTCTGGGCAGAAGGATGCGCGCGGTCGCCGACAATCCCGAACTGGCCGCAAGCAGCGGTATCAACGTCGAACGAGTCCAGTTGGTAAGTGCCTTCCTGTCCGCGGGAATATCTGGAGTAGGCGGGGCCATCTTTGGCATCACAGTCCTATTCAGCCCACAGACCGCCTTCACACTGCTACTCCCTGCTTTCGCCGTAATTGTTCTTGGAACAATCGGATCCGTCCCCGGCGCAATTGTCGCCTCACTTATGATTGGCTTCGTACGGGCATTCTCGTCGCCCGTGCTAATGGCAATCGGCAATCCTCTTGACAGGACCAATTACCAAGCCCTATCGGCAGTGATGCCATACGTCATAATAGTGGCCATACTGATGATTATGCCACAGGGCATTGGTCACGCCTATGACAAGTGGAAGATAGAACGCCTCAGAAGGCGTGCAGAGTCCCCTTCTGAGCCCGATGACAGAGTTTCAGCGATGTTGGGTTTGACGTTCGGCTGGATCGGTGCCCATCACTTTCACCAGCGTCGTTCCGCCAGGGGCTTCTCTATGATGCTGGTCACCTCTCTAGCCTTCGCCATCAACAAGGTAACCTCCTTCATGAGGGCAAACTCCTTCGTAGGTCAGGAAGTCTCCGAAGCCCCTGAAATTCCAGAGGGGATGAGCCCCTCATTGTACCCAGAATGGGCAAGCGAGCCCTCTTTGCACACTGAATGGGTTAGTCTGGTACATTCCGAACAGGCAATGCTCTCCACCCTAGGAACACTTGGCGATCTGATTTGGCCCCTCGTTCCCTTGTTGATCTATGGATTCGCACTTTACGAGTCCCTGCTTCTAATGCAACGGCGCTATACAGACCCGCTAGAGAAGACAACTCTCCGGATTAACGAGCTCATTGAAAGGGCACTCACAGCAATCAGGGGGACTTTCGCCGGGACCTCCTCGCTTCTCACATCAGCTTCGGACCGGTATACTTCCCTCCAGGACAGAGTCGCAGCTTCGGTTAGCTCCGGAAGTGACGGAATATCAGAGAGGATTCAGCGAGCGTCCTCATCATTCTACGAAAGGGTCGGTGCAGCAGAATATGGACGCTACTCCGAGAAAGGCTCCAAGGCACTCTTCTGGGTATTCCTAGCAAGCCTACTCCTGGTGGTAATATGGCTTCCTGTGCCCAATACCAGTAATGCTCTGTTCATCAAATCTCTCCAGGTATCGAATTTGGTCACAACCCTGACTATATTCCTAATTCTGGCACTATCGCTCAACCTGCATACGGGCGTAACTGGATTGTTGAACTTCGGCGTGATCTTCTTCGCCGGAGTCGGTGCGATTACCGTAGGGATACTCACTGCCCCAAAGGAGCTATTTGGGTACGGCTGGCCAGTGCTGCCCGCCCTGATCGCTGCAATGGCAGTCGGGGCAGTCTTCGGCTGGCTCCTAGCATACCCAACTGCAAGACTACGTAGTGACTATTTTGCAATCATAACCATCTCTCTTGGAGAGATCGTCAGGATACTGCTAATGGGCGAGCCACTACTCAGGGCTGGCGGTAACAAATCAGCAATCGGGGTGCAGAGGTACAAGCTTCCACTGCAGGAGTGGTGGTTCTGCGGCAGCGACGTGCCAATCGACAGCTCTACCGGGGAAAAGATGTCCCCAATCATGTGCTCTAACACACCCGACATGGGCAGCGCTGCCGAGATAGCCGGCGAGGTCCTGATGCTCGGCCAGCCCGCTCCTTACCTGATGCTACTTGCCATCATCGGCGTCATTGCGGCAGCTGCATTCTGGAAACTCCTAGACTTATTGTACGCTTCACCCTGGGGAAGGATCCTTCGTTCGATTAGAGAGGACGAGCAAGTAGCACAACACCATGGGCACGATATCCTCACTCACAAGGCCGCTAGCCTCGCATTGGGGGCTGCTATCGCAGCCTTCGCAGGTGCCCTCTGGGCATGGAAGATGAACGGCTTCCAACCCAGTTGGATGGCCCCCTCAAAGACAACTTTCTATGTCTGGGCCGCATTCATCATCGGAGGAGCTGCAAACAACAGAGGGATGCTGATCGGCGCGCTGATAATCACACTCACAGAATTCTTCTTCAACGTCCTAGTCGCTGCCCAAGGAAGCTCAACCCTACCGCTTGTCGGCGTCGCCAATGGCATCGACACAACGTTCTCATGGATCATCCAAGAACCCTTCCAAGCGGCAATACTACTGCTCATCATCGCGCTTTTCGCATCTGTATTCCGAATCAAGTCCATTGCGGAGTCTTCGGCCTGGTTCTCACTCACCCTCATCATCTGCGCCTTAATTTTCGATGAGAGGTCTATTGACTACGTCTTCCCCGAGATCCTCGGCGGAGTAAGGACCCAGATGGCGTATGTCAAAGTGATGCTAATCGGCCTCCTCATAGTCTCGTCACTGAAGTTCAATGCACACGGACTCCTTCCAGAGATCCCATACAGGCCAGATAGACCAAAGGGGGCAGACTCGGAATGACCACCGTCCTCAAAGTGACTGACCTCAGGATGGAGTTCGGCGGCCTAGTCGCTGTCAAGGACGTTTCCTTCGAGGTCGAATCCGGCGAGTTCGTTGGCCTTATCGGACCCAATGGGTGCGGCAAGTCAACGACATTCAACTGCATCAGCGGACTTCTGAATCAGACCGCAGGACACATAGAGATCTTTGGACAAGACGCGTCCAACCTGAGACCAGACCAGATTCAGAGACTTGGCATGACTCGAACGTTCCAACACACTAGGCTTTGGAGGGAGATGACGGTAATAGAGAACCTCATGGTCCCCCCTAGGGACCAATTCAAGCCCAGCATCCTTGAATCACTGAGACTAGGGAGGAATAACGAGCCAGAAATTGCGAGACTATCCAAGGCCTTCGAGACCCTTGACCAGCTCGAGGTCCCCCACATGGCACACAACCTTACCAGCGAGCTTTCTGGCGGTCAGAGCAAGTTGGTTGACATAGGCAGGTCAATGATGGGCGACCCCGAGCTTCTTCTCCTGGACGAGCCAGTCGCAGGTGTGGCCGGGCCACTCGCAATGAAGATATTCTCCAGCCTTAGGAAAGCAGTAAACGAAACGGGAATCTCAGTCTTGATCATCGAGCACAACATGGACTTCATCCTTAGGCAAGGAGTAGATAGGATCATCGTCATGAATGAGGGGGAGGTTCTGATGGTCGGGACCCCCGACGAGGTTCGCTCCAATCGTGAAGTGATCGAGGCTTACTTGGGCTCGGCAGGGGTAGAGGGAGAGGAGGATTAATGCCACGAGTTCTTGAAGTCTCAAGCCTAGAGGGCGGGTACGGCTCCGTTCAGATATTGTATGGCATAGACCTGCATGTCGACGAGGGCGAGTTCGTTACAGTGATAGGACCAAATGGCTGCGGAAAATCTACATTCATCAAGACAATATTCGGAATCGCAACATTCTACGGAGGCAATGTCCGTTACAGGAATCAGGACATCGCAGGGCTCAGAACAGATCAGTTAGTTAACATGGGAATTGCATATGTCCCCCAGGTGAACAACGTTTTCCCGTCGCTTTCCGTCGAGGAAAACCTACAGATGGGCGGGAACCTGCTCTCGACAAACCTCCTGAAGGAGAGGATTGAGCGCGCACTCGACATGTTCCCAGACCTACGATCGAGAGAGCACGACCTCGCTGCATCCCTTTCTGGCGGCGAGAGACAGATGCTCGCAATCTCCAGAGCATTGATCTCCGATCCAAAATTCCTCCTTCTTGACGAGCCCACAGCAGCCTTGTCACCCCTTTACCAGCAGCAGATCATCGAGAGGATAGACGCACTCAGAGAAGACGGCATCACCGTCTTGATAGTCGAGCAGAATGCAAGATTAAGCCTAGCCAGATCAGATAGGGGTTACATTATGGCAAACGGCAAGGTAGTCCACACAGGCCCAGCCGATCACATCCTAACAGACCCGGAGATTGGGCAATATTTCCTCGGTACTCACGATGACTAGCCAGATAGGCACATTTCAACAGCACCGGGCACAATATCTAGTGAGTCGGCCAGCCTGTGACCATCCACCACTTCAATGAGTTCGACTTCCGGATTCGATGAAGCCACTTCCCTGGAGTTATCTATCGGAACAACTTCGTCATTGATGCCATGGATTATGACAGTTCTGTGCCTCATCTCAGGCCATCCCATTTCCAGGGCGTCTTGCATGAAGGACCACTCCAGAATTACTTCATCTTCCCAATCGGGGGGTTGGAAAGTTCGATGTCCATTTTCCTCCCACCGATCCATCTCTTCCGGCCCGACGCTTTCAGATAATGTGTCATATACTCCGAATGCAGGTGCAAGCAGTACCAATCGCAAATCCAAGCCATCCATGCGCGACGCGGCATTAGCTATTGCCAAGGCGCCGAATGACGACCCAATCAGCACTTCGAAAGGCCCCTCCTCCTCTATCGAGTCGGCAATCGCCCTTTCTTGGTCCTTGATCGACCATCCATATCTTCGCATATCACAAGCAAACACGTCCCATTTGCAGACTTCCTTCAGATAATTGGGCTTGGAGCCCCCAGGACTGCTCCACAAACCATGAGCGAAAAGAACCCGCATATCACAACCCTCCTGCAAGCACCCTGATGCGCTCAATCAATAACAATTCGTCGGGATCAATACGCTGCTCGCAATCTTCAATAGAGCTCAATGCCAACTCCACTAGATTGATCGCATCTTCATTTCGACCTTCAATACATGCCAATATGGCCTTATCAATTTTTGAATAAGCGTCAAAGTAGGGGATGCCCGACTCCCATTCCTGATCATCCCTCTTCAAGATGAGCGCAGCCTCGTCATATTTCCCGATTAGGAACTTGACCGTGCCCAGGTTCCTCCTCTCTTCTAGCTCCATTTCATGGGAACCTTTCTCTTTATACACGGCTATTGCTCTTTGATATGCATCAACAGCACCATCTAAATCTCCTGCAATCCTCCTTCTGTAAGCCTCTGCATGCATAGCCAGGGCACCGGTGAAGAAATCTCCATTCTCTGCAGAGAGTTCAGCTACCTCATCCGATAACTCCTTTGAAGCTTGAAAATCGCCCCTATCCGCCTTGACCCTAGAAATCATGATTTTTCCGGTAGAGCTGTGCCTAGTGGAACCCATCTCCGTCGAGATATTAACTAATTTCGAAAGAACCTCTTCCGCATCTTCGGACATTCCAATCTTTAGAAATAGGACACCCAATCCAAGCATCGCTTCGCAATAGTACTCATCTAAGCAATCAGACTCAGATACGACCCTCTTCAGTAAATTGACTCCCCTTTCAACACGACCAAAATACAGAAAATTCCTCCAAATTTGAGATGCAAACCTCACTGAGAGCTCAGGATATTCCCCACCGCAGTAATCTATCGCATCTTCAATTTCACCAATCCTACTTTCCAATTCAGAAAGCATCGCCCGTCTCGGGCTGTTTGGGATCAGATCCAGTTCCTCTAGCAATTTGAGGGGTTCCAACAATTAACACAACCATAGTCAACCGATTTTGCAGAAAGAAAGCGCAACAAACTCACTGTCAGTTTCCACTCTCTCAAAAGCCGAACCGCCCCCAGAGTCGAGAACTCTGAGATGAATTTCCGCAGTCACCTCAACAGTGGACTCGAACAGATGCCCCCCACGAACAACGTGATCGTCATCGGAAAGGACAACGTGGATATGCGTAAACGGCCCATCTTGTCCCGGAGCAAGATTTCCCTGAGTAGATAGCAGCTCCATTGGCTCAGCATGCGTCTCTTTCTGGTAAACACCATCTGAATCCAAATATCCGATTATTGTATCGCGAACCCTTCCTATTCCACTTGTTATTGCAGCAGACAAGATCCCATGTTCTCCTAGTTCCCTTATTGAGGAATGCAACTCGTCACCAACATCCAATCTGACGAACACATCATTGCCTAAACGTTGGAATTCCACACACCTCGATGTGGATGTTATTATTCAAGCTCACTATCATTACCGGCCAAATTGCCCAACCATTTCAGTAGAAGTCAAATTTGAAACGGGTACGTGTAGTATCCCTCCTAATTCTCCAGATGAAATCATGGGGTCATTATAGCCAATAGCATCCATTATAGACTCTGATTTTGGCCCTCTGAAGCCCGGCGTTGAGAAACATGACTATGGCAGCCCATGATGCATCTGGAAGATGGCGAACGTTCCTAGAGGAAATGAAGGACCAACAGATCATGACCCTGCTCACCGGCCAATCAAATTACCCGTTCCTGAATATTCCCTTCCATGAGCTCCAGACCTTCGATCCCGATTTCGCGGAAGACATTTTGGAGTTCCCCAAATCTATTCTTTCTTCTGGTTCAAATACGCTAGTAGAAATCTGTCGAGAGAGAGGAGAAGAAGTTGATGCAACTCTTCGAGTAGGGGACCTACCCAGAGACAGTAGACGACTTTTGAGAGATATCGGAAGCTCAGACGTCGATAAACTCCGCAGCGTCGACGTGATCGTCACAAAAGTATCCGAAATTAAACCGCGTATTCATAAGGCCGTATTTAGGTGTGAGTCATGCGGGAACCACATCGAGCTGAGCCAAGACAATGAGAGAGAACTGAAGGAACCCCTAGCATGCCCGGCCAACGAGGACGGATGCGGCAGCAAGAAACCAGAAACAAGATTTGATTTGGTGCTGATGAGCTCTAGCTTAGTCAACAATCAATGGATCGAGATTCAAGAACAGCCGGAGAATGTCCCTAGTGGCGCCCAGCCCAGTAGGTCAAGGGTTCTAATCGAGGGAGAGCAGGTGAACAAACACCTTCCTGGTGAGAGAGTCACTGTTAACGTCATACCCGTGGTAAGGAGTGAGGTAAAGAGGAATAAGAAGACCCCTATGTTCGATATAATCTACCATCTTGTGAGCTCTGAGCATGAGAGTACCCCATTCACAGAGATTACGATAAGCGATGACGATAGGGATAGGATAATCGAGGTTTCCCATACTGAAGACCTTCTCTCACTAGTTCAACGATCAATAGCCCCATCAGTGTTTGCAACCGGGATCCTAGGGCATGTCAAAAGGTCTCTAGCATTACAGCTCTTTGGCGGTGTCTCGAGGCTTAACTCGGATAAGACCAGAACCAGGGGCGACATTCACATCCTTCTGATGGGCGATCCAGGGGTGGCCAAATCACAACTGCTCTCATTCATCTCTGAGCTTTCCCCAAGAGGCAGACTTGCTACGGGTGGCGGCGTTTCTGGCGCTGGTCTCACAGCAGCTGCGGTCAGAGACGCGTTCGGAGATGGAAGGTTCGCCTTGGAGGCAGGGGTCCTCCCGCTTTCTGACAGGGGATTGGCAGCAATCGATGAATTTGACAAGATCTCGGAGGATGATAGAAGAATGATGCATCCGGCGATGGAACAGCAACGGGTTTACGTTT
>CEPK01172608.1_pt1 | contig 15280 bp, 16 predicted proteins | sample 356231 | NCBI WGS metagenome assembly CEPK01 (sample SAMEA2620259, study PRJEB7988) | marine metagenome | biome: marine biome (ENVO:00000447); feature: deep chlorophyll maximum layer (ENVO:xxxxxxxx); material: "saline water (ENVO:00002010), including plankton (ENVO:xxxxxxxx)" | depth 80 m
GTGCTGATATCTAGCGTGATATTTTGTGATGTTTTGTTGTTGACAAATTGCTGTAGGAGGTGTAGGTTGTGTTTTTCATAAAGAGGCTCACCACCACGAAGAGCAACAAACCTAAGATTCCTAAAGTGATCAGGGTTGGCAAAAAGATTATCAATGCAAGATACGTCCAGCCTGCCCCATGGTGCTGTTTTGCTACGCCAGTCTCTGTGTTGTAATTTTTTCTCATCTTTTATCCATGCTGTACTTACCTCACCTGAACAATGCACACACTTTAAATTACACACATTGCTGGTTGTAAAGTCCAAGTATACAATGTCAGGATCATCTTCTAGTGTTACTGGTCGCTGTTTTAGTTCGTGTGGGAATATATCCCAAAAATAATGTCGTCTGCTTTTACCAACCAACTGTTCTTTTTTCATGCAGGTTTCACAGAACTTGTTGTAGCGTCTTTTGATTATGTCTGTGCGTAAATCTCGTGCTACATCACTGTGCCAAAGTTCCTGTAACGTGTTCTCATATAGACTGCCGTAAAAGCCTTTGAAATGCATGTCGCTGTTGATACGACCATCAGGATGTACTGTTAGACAATTCCAAGGTGCTAAACATAAAGGATTTGGAGCATCATAAAAGTTGTTATAGATAAGACTCACAGTTACCATCTCGTACCCAGTCGCTGGTTAAACAATGAATGCCACCATCCCAAAAGTATTGGTGCCTCCATTTCCAGTAAACTGTATCTATGCCACGTTTTTCTATAGCAGTACGAGCCTTTTTATCATCACCTGTTACAATAACAGTCTTTTCGTCAATGCTTAGTACATTGACGTCAAAAACGCTTTCGTCAGCATAACCAACCCAATGTGAAAGCCATTTGCTGACGTATTCTCTGTGGAACCTACGCTTTCGTGTATTTAAAAAATCTTCAGGCATATCGTGTGTATCTTCTATTTCAATGATATCCCAACTTTTAAGTTCATCAGGTATCCAATCACGATTCCAAGTCATTAACACACCTGGTTTAAGCAATGCAATTTTTCCATCTATGTGTCCGCCAACTCTAACATCTATAAACTTGGTGTTAGGATACAATCTTTTTGTTATACGTTCAATCCAAGCTCTGCCATAGTTTGTGCCTTTGCCTCGTTCATCATGTCTTTGATATGGCTGTGAACACAATATCACATCACCTAACTTGATCATGTTGGCGGCATGATATATCAACTTTAAGTCTTGTTCAAAGTCTATGTATTTTTGTCCTGTGTTAACCATCACACCTGGCATACTGATCCAATCTCCTCCAATGAGCCAATTGGTTGTGTTTTCTCTATAATAGGCCATGTTTTCAAAGTAACGATTGTCAGATCCTGTAAACATTTCAAACATTGTTTCTCCATACGGAAACAGCGTGTCACGTGGCATCAATGGATGATTAGGATATCCACATTTCATCCAAGGCAAGTTAACTTGTTCTTCACCATTGATAGTAAATATGTTATCAGGACGAGTTACCATTACGTCAGCTGATTCAAGAATGCCCACAAGTGTTTGTAGGTCTTCTTCAGTTTCTTCAAATATTTGTCGCATAGATTCTCGCTGTTCGCGATTGCCATGCCAGTCAAATGTTTCTGGAGGATATGCTCTACCGAGCATTATTTGTTGTAGTGGCTGGAATTCAGTCCATGCATTTATCATTCTTGGTTAGACTCCTTGTATGATAATTATATATGTATTTAACGGAGATGTCAATGCTAAAAACACAAATTGCAATAGATCCAGAAGCAAGATGCTCAAACAAACTGGATTATCATTACTATGGTCCAAATGATAACATCTATGATACCATGTATGAAGCATTTGAATCAGGTGAACCTGTAATCATAGATGGTCACACAGTAGATGGTATTGACATGGACTATTATAGTAATTTACCTGAGTGGTACACAGACAAGAATGCTTGGGTAAAGCCATGGTATCTGTCAGATCTAAAACGTGAACCCATGCCTGCTAGTACCAAAGATATGGGATTAGATGGAGAAGAGTTTTTAAAACGACATAGAAAAGATCAAAAGCATTGGGACGCATTTTTTGATCAATGTTTTCCAAAATACACAGTAAATGCTCGTATGCTTTCGCACAGATACAATCAACTGGTGCAAAACAATCTGCACTTGGATTTGCCAGATGAAGAACACACAGGCAACGACCATCAAATACGCATGTTTCTAAATTTGGATCGTAAAAAGCCACGCATACTTGCATTCAGTTACAGCGTAGAACAGTATTTTAGATTGTACTATGATGAAAAAAGTCTTGACCAATTGGATAAAACCAACTATCATTCTTTTATAAAAGAACTGCGTGACAGATGTATTTGGAACGAAGACAAATGGGATCAATTTCATTTGCCACGTCATTACATTACATTTCCTCCTGGCTCTATGTGGTTTTTTAATGCACAATGGATTTCACATCAAATTATATTTGGTAACAAACTGCAATGCTACGAAGCTGATATAGAAGTAGACAGTCTACAGTTTCCAGAACTAGGTGTGCCTAACAGAATTGCACAGCTATGATTTGGATTGTTTCTAAATCTGGCATGTCTGCACAATTTTTAGAAGCATGTATCAATAATGTAGATTTATGTTCAGACCAAAAGCATTATGATTTAATCCAAACACCATGTAAATTTGGATATTTTTTAGAACTTAATCACGATTGGGGAGGTACCTATGTGCCTTTAAAAAGGACAACCCAAGAAGCATGGAACGATGAATGGTATGATGGATTTAGTCGTGCAAAAAGTATTGCTGAAAGCAAAGGACACAATGCTCTGTTTACACACAGGCATGATAAAGAACTTATTCAATGGATGAAGGAAGCAGGAGACTCAGTGATTGTACTGCGTCATGTAAATCATTTGCCACTGTGGATTTGTCGTGAATCTGTGCTAGATGAAAAGTATGAAAAAACTGTAAGCTACTTCTTACAAAAATTAAAAAGTCGTCTTATAGAATTAGATACAATGCCTGATCACATCAGCGAACAACCATATCTAGATCAAAACGATTTTTTAACACTTGCTACCAGACAGTTACAAAAATTAGCACCTTGTATGGATATAGAACTTTTTAGACACAATTTGAATTACTATGTGCCAGCAAATTTAAAAGGCATTACAAAATGGGATATGATGACAGAAATAATAATCAAATATCATTCAAGTAATCCATTAATTGCATGGGGTTATGATGATTTAATCAACACTGATCTCACTTTTTAATCTTGCAAATTCAGGCGACACTTTCATAACATCATCAGCTCTAAATTTATCATGCACTTCTGTAACACGCACATAGTCACGCATGTGACTTTCATTGTATATGTGTTTAGGATCTTCTGCAAAGTTTACACAATCCATTAGAGCTTCTTGCCAGGTTTCAAAGTGTTCGCTGTTGCCTATTTTGTGTAACAGCTTTTCTATTTTACGCTTTTGTTCTTTCTTTAACCAATCAGGTGCATGTTGCATACTGTAGTAGGCTGGCTCAATGAGTTGGTTACTGCTGAGTCCTATACCACGCTTCTGTGTTATTTGATAGTCATGTAAAAACTCAAAGAAGTCAGGCAGGTGTAGTGCGTTTGTAATTTGATTAACAGTGGTTACACGCACCTTAATACGTTTGCCTGCTTTGGTACTTGCAAAGTCCATTAACTTGGTAAAGTTTTTCCAAACTGAATCCCAGTTGCTTGGAGGACGCAGATAATCATTCATAGCACCCATGCCTTCAAGTGAACAGTTTACCACAACACGTTTGAATTGTCCTAGTTGTTCTAGCCAACGATCCTGCATGTTTGTGATGTTTGTATAAAATGACAGTTCAATATTTTTTGCATAATCGTTTGCTGTGCAATAGTCCAACAGACGAAACATATCTGGAAAGACTGTGGGCTCACCACCAATCATTTTTATTTCACGAGCATGTGGTATCATGGGTTCAAATGTGTTCCAATCAATGCCCGGTTGTAGCAGAGCTTCTTTTTTGTTGTCAGTTACACGTTCCCAGTCTTCATGCTGTACAGGTGCACCATACTTCTCTTTTATTTTTGCACGTTCAACGCTAACCAAATGTGATGCATCTTTGTTGCACATTTGACAATGTAGGTTGCACATGTTACCCAAACGAAAGTCAAACTGCACAGGACTGGATACATTTTCATCTAGTGTTGCTGTGTAGTCTTGCCATTTTTGATTTTCCCATTGTCTACTCGATCCAATACCATTGCGTTCCAAGTGTTGACATTCTGAGCATTCAGGTCTCCACTTGCCAGCCAACATGTCTTTGCGAACCTCTTTCATATAATCAGAGTTCCATATTTGTTCCATGCTTAGATGATTTTGGTTTAGTTCTTCAGCAGGTTCTTTGGCCATACAACAAAGTCTGTAACGCCCATGGTTATAGGTGCTGTACTGCACAAAAGGTAATGCACAGTAACCACTCATCGATGTTTCCTTGTACGCATGTCAGTGGCATTCATACAGCGTGGCTGTTCACAGATGTAAGGCTCAGTGGGCCAATTTAGTTTATCTAATTGATCCAATCTACCTATCTTATCTGGGTGTGACCAATTGGCCTGTGGACACCATGATCCTGCTGTAATTTCTTTGAACTGATTAATAAAAATTTTATCTATACCTATGTAACATTTCATGCCTGTAAAAACATTATGATTTTGATTTATGTTTCTGTTTGCATGTAGTAGTTCTTCTTTGCCATCGCTGTATGTAATTATGTGTGGCACACCTATACGCTTTGGTTTGGCTCTAGGCAATGTCCATTCAGAATTATATGTGTTAAACAGAGCATAAGTTTGTAATATGTGTTCCTGTTCTTCTGTGTAAGGATAACTTTTAGCACCAAATTCAATTCGCATACGCTTGAGGCTCACTGGATAACCATTGCTGTTACTGGCTAATAATTCAGCACATGCAATAGACTTATCCCAAAGCTCGGGCAGTATAGCAACCAGCACATTTAGTTCATTTACGCCTGGTTTATAGAATGTGTGTGCTACATCTAGTAGGTGTTTTGGGTCGCACGATTCAATATGCACACTTAGATTCACTGTGTCAATTAGATCTCCGTAACGTTCCCACCAACGCACGGTGCGTGATCCATTTGTGATTACGCTGATTAAATTTTCTGTATTGTGTTCCTTGATGGCTTGCAAAAACTTATCAAAGTTTGGCATCACAGTTGGCTCACCTCCACTCAACACATACTGTATGGGTCGCTGAAAATGATTGTGCATTGCATCCAGTATTTCCAACCATTTGTCTTCTGTGGGCCATGGCTGTTTGCCGTCATGCAATGGAGGAGGACAATATGAACAAGCATAGTTACAGGTTGTACCCATGCTCCAATCTACAAGTGCAATATTCTTCTGTGGTACAATGCTGACAATATCAGGCAAATTGTTCTGCAAATGCATCAAATTTGTCTCCACACTTCTGAGCACACACTCCTAGTTTTCCAGATTTAATACTTTGCTTGTTCCAACTGTTTTGTATACTGTCAAGTATACCGCTTTCAAAAACTGTTTCTAATCCGTGTACTTTACAATCAATGACATCTTTGCCACCCACTCCGTCTATGTGATCCCATATCTGTTCTACTTTAGGATCCAACTGCCACCACTTGTACATTCTACCTGCAACCCAACAACAAGGCATTAATAAACCTTCTGCTGTGATATAGATATTCTTTTCTTCTGCTACCTTGCATTTAATTTTACATGAATCGTAATAATCCATCATTGAACCAAACTGTTTTTTAATTTCTTCTTCTTTGGCAAGTGCTTTGTTTTGGTATGCTTCATTTTTTGGTTTTGCCAGAGTTGCAGTAGCTTCACCTTTTCTATTCTGTGCTTGGTGTGTTTCTTTACCTGTGTTTTTTGCTGTACTAAAAAACCTGCCAGTTTTCTTTGCTCTAAACTTTTCAAAACCCCAAGCCATTGCCATGCCTTCTGCGTCTTCAACTTGATGTTCATTGTAGTCAAATATGATATAATCCCATCTAGCTCTACCACCTGCATCTATAAAACTTGTAAATGAACGCTCTACAATATCCCAACGCACATTCTGTCTGTACATGTGATTTGTGTCTTCAAGTCCATCCAATGAGAATATAACTGCACCCATACGACCATAGACTCGTGAAAGTTCACGCCACCAATCTGGATCTTTTGCTCCGCCGTTTGTGTTCATGCTCAGCCAAATTTTAGGATTGTGTTGTCTAAAGTATTCAAATATTTCTAGTGTGTCACGTGCCACAATAGGATCACCCAAGTTGCCACACATATACATTGTATTAAGTTGTTGTATAAATTTTGGTTCAAATATTGCTTTAGCATCATCTAATGAAAGTTCAGCATTTGTGATATGTCGATTGTCGCGACCACCATTTTCATTGCGATCACACATAGGGCAAGCCGCCTGGCACCTTTGTGTAACTTCCAAATGCACCATCTTAATATCGTTGTAGTTATACATCGATGTGTTCTCTATACTCCTCAACTCGCCTCTTCCATTCAGCATGAGGTTCAGTTTCTAAAAAGTCTACTAGATCAAAATAGTGTTCAATATTACAATCTAATATTTTGTTTATGTCAATTCTAAAAACATCTGCACCAAATTCTTCTTGCCAATCTTTCCATCTAATATCTGATTTTTCAGCAGATATATCTTTTTGATAGGTTTTGGCTAGATCAATTCTTTGGTGTATAACGTCCATGCTCACTATCATTTTTAACTTGGGATTTATTTTTTTTAACTCCAAGTATTTTTTTCTTGTATTTTTTACATATGGACCAAAGTTATTTTCTAACAACGCAATCTTTTTAAACTCAATGTTACGTACCAATGTGGCTTTCATACTTGCTGTAATAGTAGGATGTATGTGATACTCTGTACCGTCATGTCTTATTTCATGTGGTGCTTGACAATGCTTAATAGGTCCATGATCTTTAAATTGATGTCTATACATCAATGAACTCTCAGCAAAGTCTTTGTGTTGATCAATGAAGTAGGTTAACCAATGTCCACTACCAAAAGGCAATGATGATATAACATATGGTAATCTGTCTTTGATTGGGTCTATTGGTATTGGTTTATAATCTTTGTCCACTTAACAACCTTTCTATAATTGCACTTTCATGTTTTTGTGTTTTGTTGTTAAACTGATCCACACTTATGATGCTGGGCTCATCATCCATCAACACAGCCATTTCTGGAAATGTTTTACAGAAGTCTAAGTTTCTAGTTTTATCAATGAGTCGTATGTATTCTCTAAACTGTGGCATACGTCTGCTCCAGTCTTCACTTTTCATAAAATTGATCATGCCACGCATACGTTCTATGCCGTGACTTGCGTTCATAAAATCGTCCTTGGTTACTTTCCCTCGGTACCAACTTGGTATTCCTAATTCCCAATTTTCTTCCCACCACTTATAAAACTTTTCATACTTGATTTCTGTTTGTTGTTTAAACCATAATGGCAATGTCTTTACATTCAGTGGAGCAGGCCAATAAACAAAATGTGTGTTCACACTTCCTGCTGAAAAAGGCCACATGTTTACTTTTGTAAAGCCTTGTTGCAGTTTCCATTTGAAAAAGTCTGGCAGATAATATATGTTCAATGCATTAACGGCACAGGCTAGAGTTACTTCAACATTGTCTGTAGTTTCGTTGTTAAGTTTCCATATCTGTCTAACTTGATGATTCCAATCGCTGGGGTAACGTATGTAATCATTCATTGCACCTATGCTGTCCAAACTGTAATGAAAACGCACCAGTTTAAAATGACTCCACAGTTCAAACAAATCATCACGCCATTCAACAGCATTTGAATTGTAACGCAGTTCTAAATTAGGTGCATGTCCACTTTCAATTATTTTTTCTAATATTGTGTAGTGTTCATCCATCACAGTTGATTCACCACCAGCAAAATACAGTTGTAGCATGTTTGGTATCTGTTTCCAAAATTGCTCCCAAAACTTGTCATTGCTTTTGTGCCAATTGTAACTGGCGTTAAAGTTTTTACCTTTGTTTTCCCAATTCCATATTTCTTTAAGTTCAGGATCTTTCAGTTGTGGATACATTTTGTTCCACTCTTTGACCCAACCTGATGAATCATGTGGTGAACACATAACACAGGCAAGTTGACATTTAGTACCCATACGCAAATCTATGTAACGCAGTTTGGTTGGTATGCTACCATCTGTTTCTGTTTCTTTGAGCATTTCATCAATATCAATGCGTTTGCTCCAATAGTTTGTTTCCCATTGGCGTTTGCTGTGATGTCCTGCATCTTCTTCTTTGTAGCACTTCATACAGGAAGGAGGTCGCTGTCCTTTCAACATCATCTGTCGTGTGCCACGCATGTACGAATTGTTCCACGAACTTTCAAGGTCAGAGTTGTTTAAATTGGCTGGTATACCCTCTTCTGTACGCAGTACACCCACCTGTCCTCCAAACTCTTTGTCGTTGGTTACACCAACACTACTGGCGTTTGCTGTACAGCATACACGCATAGCACCGTCAGGACGAGTGCTTAAATGTATCCATGGCAACACACAAAATGTATCGCTGGGTGGTGTAAAACGTTTCTTGGTCATACTATTATTTACTGATTCATCTTCTCTACACGCATCGACTTACTGCAATTTTCAACACACAATGGAGGTGGTGTAGTGTTCCAATTATCTGTGTTCCAATGCTCTGTGAAAGGTTTGCTTTTTAATATAGCAGTCAATTTGTGTTTGTTAATATCATTCCAATCGCTGGGCAGATTATCTATGTAGTCGTCTCCTGTACAGCCAAATCTATTTGCGGCCGCACTATAAAAACAGCAAGGCCAAACACGACCTTCTGTGTCTAATTTTATTTCTTTTTCACGCAGAGCTAGACAATCAATCATTGCAATATGCTCCGTGCTTGTTCTATCATATCGTTTGCCTTTGATATATTTGCATCAGCAATCAATCCATATTCTCTATCTTGGAATTTAAAATCAATGCCTATGTTATACTGTTTAGCAATTCTGGCCGCTTCTGGTATCTGTTGCCAGTTCCAATCAAATATAAGAAAGTCCCATGAGCAACCTCCTTCATGACAATGCTCTGCAAATGTTATCATGTTATCCATTGCACGTTCAAAGTTAACTCGCTTTCTGTACAGATCATTTACTTCTGCTGTGGTTCCATCTATAGAAAAGACCAAGTGTCCAAACGGATCTAATGTTTCTGCTAGTTTAACATAGAAGTCTTTGTTTCGCAAGCCTCCATTTGTGTGAACAAGAACTGTGTTTTCTTGTCTGTGTCTAACATAACGAATAATATCAAATATCTGTGGGTGCATCATTGGATCGCCAAATTCACCACATAATTTTATTTTGTAATCTTTGCCATGTGGAATATTATTTTTGATCCATCGTATAACAGTTTCAAATGGAACATGTTCCATGCTCAGCAGTTCACAAGTTTTAAAAGGAGTTTTGAAAAAATCTTCAAATCTACCACAGCTCGGACAACCAGCTTGGCATTGATTTGTTATGTAAACATCTAATACTTTTAGTTGTTCACGCCAGTCAATATTAGACATAAACTTCTTTGTCTGGACTTCCCATTTTAATAACTTTCAGTGATTTTTCTGTAACATCACCGGTTATTTGTAATGCTGGCCGTTTACGCCAACTGCCATTCCATGTAGCATGTGGTAGTGTACTCCATTCCCATACAAGGAATTCACCTGCTCGCCAATGTGTATGGTAGTAAGTGCCAAACATAAAAAGTTGTCCAGGCTCCCAATCTTCTAAAAATACAAAGAATCTTGCTTTGTGTAATGCATGTTTAAAATCAGGGTTATCAACCACACGTTCTTTGCTGGGTATTCCAGGCAAATTATCTATATGATTGGGCAGTTGATCTGATACCAATTGATCGTTAAACTTCCATGTCCTGTTATCTCCCAGTCCAAAGTGTTCTGCCATAGCAACCAATTTTGGAAATTGTTCTCTGTTGTCTTTGTCAAAATGTCTTTTGTGAAACATGGGTGCATCTGGTTTGCCACCTTCTGCTAACATAGGAGCATCTTCTTCTGCATGATACACTCCGTTTACTGTGCCTGCTTTATTGGCGGCATGTCCATAACCTTGTTTGTTATACGGAGCCGCGGAAACACCCAGTTCACGCATTGCATCTATTTCGTCTTGCCAATCGCCCACAAACCTGCCTAACACTTTCATGTATTCGCCAGGTTGATCTTTACGCCATTTGTCAAAATGCCAATCAGGAAAAGGCTTGTTTTCTATTGTTATTTCCATTATATTATCCGTTGATATGTGATGTAAACGTCATTCCATTTACCACTATTACTGTACTTATCTGCATTAAAATTAGGTAACTCTGTGAAACTGTTCACATCACTTGCAGGTTTCCATGCCATATTGTTGCGTATGGCAAAGTCCAACATGTATGCATTTTCATATCTAATACGTTCGTACATAGTGTTATAATCTTTGTATCCTGGTCTATAATCAGGCCAATGTTCTTCTGTGAAGTCCATAACTTCGCACCACCAAGCAAAACTCTTTTGTGGTTCTCTGTACACTAAAAAAATAAAATCGCTAGAAAAGTTTTCTGCGATCCAGTCTAAGTTATAATGTCTAAGTAGGAAATGGTTTTTAATAATTCTAGTGCCAGTGCCTGTGAATACAGAACGGATATCTTTTTGTATTTGCTCTGTGCCTAGTTTTTGTAGTTTCGTCCAATGCTCCCCACAACCCATTCCTGGTCCCCAATAAGCACCAGAGTGTCCATTTAATGGATTGTGAGGGTTTGCATTTTTATGGAAAAATCTTCGGTCGTCATTTTCATCTGTTCGATCCACATTGTCACAAGCATTAACCAGTAACCTGTGTATTCCGCTCCATCGACTGCCAGGTACTCCTGCGAACCAAAGATTATTCATTACTCTAATAGTTCAGGTTTGAACACGCCTTCTGTGCCAATAGTAAATTGTGTTACTTTTAGCAGATTTTTTAGAGTATCTTCGTTGATCAAAGTAAACAACATATCCACATGAGCCTGTGCTTCTGCTCCTGTTAGTGTTGGATATTTGCCAACTTTTTTGTTAATAATTTTCATGCTGTCTTTGTCATTTAACATGTCAGCAATAGCATCAATTATTACCTGTTTACGTGGATGATCTCGTGGTATCCAAATTGCTTTTTGCAATCCGTCTCTCCAACTTTTAAGAAGTTTGTATGCATCATAAAAGTCACCATATGGATAAACATCATGTGTTAGCATGAATTTGTCTTCCAATAGTGTGCCTGGAAAGTTTGGATCATCCTCATGTTCACCTGTGGAAGCATTCAGAATACCATGAGAGAACCAGTATTCCCCCATACCACTTTCCAGCATTTCTTTGTACTTCTTTTTGGTTTTGATAGGATTATCACGTGATGCATTCAGTTCACCATTCATAAATGCAATCCGTCTATCACTGCCACCATAACCTGGAATCCATACAACTTTGTCTTTGAAACAAGCAAGATACTCATCCACACTCATTTCTGTGCCACAAGTTAGCAAAGTAACAGCCATTGCTTCTGATACTGTGCCTGACCCTGAAGCCATGATAGGTGTATCTTTGGTTGGATCAAATGACTTCCATTTGGTAACAATAATATTTAGATTTTGAATTAGAATTGGTTCAAGGTTTCTATAATCAAATCCTTTTAGATCAACCTGTAGAAAACTTTCAGCATTGCCACCATGTGTAATTTGTAACACATGATCATCTGCTTTGTTTAGTGTAACATAGTCTTTGAGTGCTTTTCTATCACTTTCACCTGTTACAAACTCTAGTACAATTTGATCATCTGCTGGTAGAAACTTATTGATTTCTGTAGCAATTAGATTTGCCCATGTGCCGGTTCCTCCGGTGGGCTTTTGTGGAACTACAACATTGAAATCAGCATGTGCCGTAGTTGCCAAAGTAAGAGCCGTGATCGCTCCGAGTAGTAGTTTCTTCATAACATTTCCTTTAATTTCTAGGTTTTGCTTTTTGGCCAGTTGCTTCATAAACTTTTGCAATAATGTTTGTGGTTGCTGGTTCAACCAATGCAGTATTTATTCCGTACCAAAGTACCTCTGCAAGATCTCCAGTAAACCATTCGTAGTCACCCATTTCAGCTGTCAGTTTACTAACATTTTCTTCGTCAGCAAAAGCTAGTGCAACAGTTTCCAACATTTGATTCTTGTATGGTGATTCACAAATAACAATCAATGAATCCATCAAATGACTGGCATTGGCCGCAGTACGCATGGCTTTGTAAAAATCTCCATCAGGTGCCACACCCCATCGATCTTCAAACAAGTGTTCAAATAGTGGACCTCGCTGTATTTCATTTGGATCATTCACAATACCACTTGCAACCTGCACTCCCCAATTGAACAATGGTTTGAAGCCTCCGCGTGGACCTTCAATTTTATTCATTAGTGTATCTTCTTTCAGCACACGACTTCCAGGTGCTCTACTGAAATCCAATTCACCATTCAATATACCCAAACGTCTATCTGGACCTTTCATGCCTGAGATAGCATTAATACCATCAGGACCAATATAGTTTAAATATTCTTCTGTAGTTTTATCAGGCCCAAGTGCCAACATCACAAGACCCATCACATCAGGAGTTGCTTTACCATGAATAGCAATATTGCCTGTGGTAAAAGTCATTGGATCAATGTCATTGTGTGTATACACTACACTTGAATGATTGTTGATCAGTAACGGACAATAGTTCTTAAAATCATGCTTTGCCCATTTAGGATTTACCATGTATTCAGTTGCATATTCTGAACTGGTTGACAGTATAGTTGAATCATTTACATTTTGCAAATATTCATCTACTGCTTTTCTACCACCTGAACCTTTGATGTGCAGTACATCTACAGGATTGGTTGTCACAGTACTCAACATTTTTGCAATGGTGATGTTCCATTGTCCAGTGGCCCCTCCAGCACCTCCGTGTGTGTAAATTTTATAATCAGCATGAGCTGGAGATACTAACAGAGTTAGTGCAATCAGTAGTCTTTTCATAGTTTACCTTTCTTCTACTTGTATAATTGATGGTTTACACCAGGCAGAGTAACGCCCCGCCAATCTATCACTTTCGCGATTAATCATTTTGGCATACCAACTGCATTTCTGCATGTTAGGATACTCAATTTGACCTTCTGTTTCTTGTCCATTCATTAGCATTAATATGAAAACTAGTTTATCCAATTATAATGTCCTTAATGCCTCTAATGGATTGTTTGATTGATAGACAGGTCTGCCTACCACCACGTAATCAGCACCATGAGTAAATGCTTTTTCTCTAGTTGCAATACGTTTTTGATCATCACCTGATTGACCCCATGGCCTTATTCCAGGTGTTACTATTAATTTATCTTTGTAATTGTGTCGTATGATTTTAACTTCTTCTGGTGAACATATCACACCATCTGCTCCTGCAAATCTAAATGCAAGTTCGGCTCTGCGTTCCACAATGTGTTGAATATCACCATCCACAATCAAATTCATGTTCAAATCATTTCTGTTCAAACTGGTTAAAACTGTAACAGCCAGTATCTTTACATCACCTTTTACTTTACTCGCCGCCTCAACAATGTGTGGATCACCCATTACAGTTAGAAACTTAACACCCATATCAGCAACATTGCGAACTGCATCTTGTACAGTATTGCCAATGTCATACAATTTTAAATCTAAAAACACATTTTTATATCGTGCTAGATTTCGTACTGCATCAAATCCATTTTGTGTTACAAAGTTAAGTCCTGTTTTATACCATTGATGATCGCCTAGTTGCTCAATTAGATTTAGATTATCCTTCAATGTAGGCATATCCAATGCCACTATTGTTTTATCATGCATAATTTATACTCGACTTGTTTCTAATGCCATAAACGGCAATAGCAATTATTACTATCATTATACCCATAAAAGTTGGATCTGTCAACAGTTTTTCGTATCTTCCTGTCTTTATATACAGAGCATAAGTGGCACTTGATTTGTCCTCAATTTTTTCACTCAGTATAAATGCAAGTAACAGAGCAGGTCTACTGAATTTAAGTCTTTTACAGGCATATCCAATACAACTCAACACAATCAAACACATCATGTCTTCCATGCCCCAGACCCATTTCCATTTGTACCATTCTGGATTGTTCACACTCAATGCACTTAGAATTGTGATTATAAACAATGGAATCATATAGTAACGAGCAGGAATGTACAGTAACATGGCCAAATAACGAATAGCAATCAAACACAGAATACCTGTTGCAATTACTCCTACAAAATATCCTATTGCGACTGCTGATAAAAACTCTTCGTTTTCCAATATACTTCTGTCGCCTACGTCATAGCCCAGCCACATCCATAGACCCATTATAATCATTGCCCACTTACCACCAGGAACACCCAACAGTATTGTAGGCACAATAGCACCTGCCTTACCGGCATTGTTAACACCTTCTGGTGCAATAACACCCACAATGTTACCTTCGCCATATGGAGTACCATCACCTTTGCTTTTCCTTGATGCAATGCCATAACACAGCCAGTCTGCAGAACCTCCGCCATAGCCAGGAAGCAATCCATGAAACATTCCGACTGCTCCGCCAAACATGTTCCAACGCCAAAACTTAATACTGTCTACCATGCCTTGCCACACCTGTAACCATAAATTTTCTTTTTCTACTCTATAAACTTTATAGTTTAGACGTACTGCTTCAATGATTTCTGGGATTGCAAATATACCTGCGGCCACTAGTACAACACTTAAACCGTCTTCTAAATAATCAAAACCAAATGTGTATCGTGTGGTGCCAAACGGATCATCACCTATCATACCAAACCATATACCCAATGCAATGGCAAACACAGTTCTAACATAATGTCGGTTTGTGATAAAGATAACCATAGCAAAACTTAGCATCAGTATTGCAAGATATCTTGGTGTAGTGATATAAGGCACCAATGCTTTGTAATAATCCATAAACAGGAACACAGGCAATCCCCATAACAAACCTTGTAGTGTGCTGGTACTGATCGCGGCCGATAAAGCATAAGCACCTTTGCCTTTTCGTGCAAGTGGGTATCCATCAACCATGGTGGCCGCAGAACTTTGAGCACCAGGTATGCCCATAA
>CEPK01167404.1_pt1 | contig 15219 bp, 22 predicted proteins | sample 356231 | NCBI WGS metagenome assembly CEPK01 (sample SAMEA2620259, study PRJEB7988) | marine metagenome | biome: marine biome (ENVO:00000447); feature: deep chlorophyll maximum layer (ENVO:xxxxxxxx); material: "saline water (ENVO:00002010), including plankton (ENVO:xxxxxxxx)" | depth 80 m
GGCAATAATGCCATACAACACTAATGTCCAAGGAGGACATAATGACTAAAACAGTCAACAACACGGAAGCTAAAACCCCTAACCCCAACTTCATCATGTCACTGCTTCTGATACTGAAGTGGATGCTGTTCGATTGGACAAGAACAATCAACATGATCAACATATATGCAGAGGCATTGGTTGATCTACTGAAGTGGATCTTCCTTGAGAAGAGCAACAAGGCTTGGAATGGAAGGATTATCCCTGGCCAACATGAGAGGCGGTGGAGAAGAGGAAAGGGAGTTAGAGGCGTATGGAAGCTTGTATCGATATTCGCAGTTGTATTCTGTGGACTGCCGCTTATCGTCATCCACAATGATTATAGATGGTGGTGCACAGGCCCTGTCATTGTAGTTGCATACGTGCTGTACAAGGGAGTACTGCACTATGGAGCAAAGCTTAGCTCATAAGGCACGATATAGAAGCAACTCAGGAGAGGAGAGCCCTAATGCAGGGCTCTTCTCTTTTTTTAATGGTCATCATAAGGTGGCTGTAACTGATAGCAACATACAGGAGTACTGCTATGCAAGTAAATAACGTAATCCAGCTTCCTCGCGTTCCCAATGCCGAAAGTGTCGATGGTTTCTGGCTCAAGGTCTACATGGTTCTTACCAAGATGGCCAATGATCCAGAGACTGTCATCACAATCGGCTCTAGCGAGATCAAGTTCTTCCTTAACGGCCTTAGAGTCGACTTGAGGAAGTTCAGTATCTACGTAAAGAACGGGGGCGAGGAGATGGTGTCTGTGAAGAACCCTCGCTTCATACAGAAGCAGATCGAGCAGGCCATCCAAGAGGCTAACAAGGATAGCATCGAAAGCATTTTCGATGGCTTCCTTGGTCTCTAGAAGGGAGCTAGTAGGATTAGATGCTCACTGTATAGTGGGCATCTTTTTCTTTTTAATGGTAACTAACATAGGAGGTGTTACCATGAACCAAGACATGAAGATCATAATGGCTATGTGTGTGCTTGCAATTGCAGTTGTAGGTGTAAAGATACATAACGATGGATTGCCGCAAGACGGTCTAGTCGACTGCAAGCGAGCAGAAGCTTGGGTTGCTGACTGGAACGGCAACAAAGCAGACGACATTGAGGAGATAGAACTCAGTGAGTACTGCAATGCTCTGTTGCAGAATCACCAAGACATGGAAAAGTAGCAGAGGTGAAGAGTAGCAGAGGTAAAGGGAGGGGCTTCGGCCCCTCTCTTTTTAATGGCAATTAAGCCATACAACATTCACTGGGAGGTGAATATGTCAGAAACAGTAATAGCGTCATTGTTGATGCAACTTGTTCTCAGCTTTGGTGGGCTCGACGAGCTCATTGTGAAAGCTGGTGTGAAAGCTGGTAGTAGTCAAGGAACCGACTACTACTGCATTGAGGCAAGCAACTCTGAAGAGATTCGCAAGGTTCTCAAGCAGGGAGCTGTTGAGTTCGATCTGGTCTATGAGGAAACGGGACCACAGCGTACCTGCCTCAGAGGTGAGGTCTGGAAGGAAGTCTCAATAGAGTTGAGTGAAAAGGAAGAGCGCATGGTGAGGAACGAGATGGACTTTCGGAAAGGTCTTTGGATCGTTTACTTGCCTCAGAGAACATTCTCTGGAACGCCTATCACGGGGTGGGATCTCTTTCGGGAGTGAAGCCCTTGTGGTACGACAGTAAAAGAGAGGGGCTTCGGCCCCTCTTTTTTTAATGGCTCTATTAATGGTTCTTATTAGAGCAAGTTAGATCCTACCATGTGGTGATGGGGACGAGAGCGGCCAGTAATCTGCAGGTCGCGTTATATGAGGTTGAACCTCTCATATGACGTGATGATTACTGGTGTAGGGGGTAGTGTACCTGCCATGTTCCCCCTGGCTATCTCAGGCTTATGTCTGAGTCTTGTCAACTCCTGTTGTCGAGATGCTACCTCGTGCATGTAGAATGCGTATCAGAGTTAATCCTTTACCAAGGGTTAGTTCTGCCAAGGTAGATGTTCCAGTACTGATAATTAGTGTAAAAACTGGTGAGGGTATGTCACTCCCAAGAGCATAAAGTGATCCCTTAGGGGATTGCAGTGGCATTTGACAATAACTGCAGTAATACGGGCCCTGCTTTCGCACAATAAGTAGGGAGATACAAGTAGATACTGTTCCGAGTGCAACAACACAAAAAAGGAGTATGTGATGTTCTACATTCACATTGAAGATGTAGGTAAGTTCTGGTCTGACCTGAACGCCAACCTGCAACCGACTAGCTCTCTGATCGATGTTTTCATCGTGATGATGGCTATCTCCGTAGTAGCTACAATCTGTATTCAGATTGGGCTCATGGTGGTAGAAGCAAAGCAACGCAAGTTGTGGGAATCTATCACAAACAACACACAAAGCAACGTCCAGGAGGACACAATGGTTGATAATAACCAAAACATGGCAAACGATAAGTCCAACCACGATAGCAAAACTAAACGCGAACGATTCGAAAGCTGGATTGCTCGTCGCGAAGAGAAAGCAAAACGCAATCTCAGAAAGCGATCGAGAGATGAGATGAACGAAATCGACACTCAATCCAATGAAAAGATCGCCAAGATCGACAGCATGATTGCGGAATTCAAAGCTGAAATCGAGAGTCTTGAGGCTGAAAAGCAGCAAGAACCTCGGAATCGCACAGAGCTCCTCAAGGATGTCAGAGGTCGGCATGATATCGAGCTCGAGAAGATTGTTGAAGCAAACAACATCCTTCGGAGATTCGGTACATCCGTCTTCGACAGGATTGATCGAGTCAAATTGGCTGTTCGCAACAAGGCACTTGAAGTCTTGGGTGTTAAATCCGAGATTTCAGAGCTCAAGGAGAGAATTGCTCAACTTGAACTGGCTGTTGATCCAACCAAGGTTCCTGAACCTCAGGCTGCTACTCAAGCAGATGAAGAACAGGAAACCGAAGTGGTGAAAGAGCCAATGATTGTTCTGCCTCCAAGAGAAAATCTGTTCTTCGTACCAGAAGAGCCGGTTGTCTCAGTTGAAGCAACAGAAGATCTCGAATTCAGAAAAGCTGTTGAAGAACTGCTCGAAGAAGCTGATGCTTTGCGGGAGAAAGAACCCGTCAATGCTCTCGAGATGCTTCGGAATCATCCGATTGCAAAGAAGTACTCCATTCCTGCAAAAGAGCGGTATGATCGAACCAGAAAGGCTTACTTGCGATTGATTTCGTAAGTGGCTGACAGCTGAGATAGGGCCTCTCACCTTCGGGTGGGGGGCCCTTCTCTTTTTTAATGGTCATCATTTGGTGGCTGTAACAACACAAGGAGAAAACATGTCAAGATTTATTCAACACATCTGCAGGAATCCTTCCTGCGGGGGTACAGAAGCAAAATGGTGTGGACCAGCACTGTTCTGCACAAGCTGCGATGCGTGGCAGAGGGATAAGGTCAGTCTTGCAAAGAAGAGCGACCCTACACCTCGGATCACAAGAAAGCGCATTTGGACTGACATCAAAAACCCTAGAAGGGTTGCGACTGTTGAGTTCGAGTGTGGTGCTTGTGGAGAGATGAACGTGACTCCCAACTTCAAGAAGATTGAAGAAGATGAGCGCGTGAAGTACCAGGTTCAATGCTTTGAATGTTCAACCAAGGGCTATGTCAGCCCTTAAAGGAGGATTCGATGAACAGATGGATCAGATTCTGGTCAATATCAGATGAGTGCGGTTATGTGTACGGCACTCCAGACATGATTGAAGATTCAGCTGAAGAGCTGGGTTTTGATGAGCTGGATGGTTGGGAGTATGCTAGTCCCGCAGAGATTTCTAAGCTGAAAGGCTTTGAACGCTCGAAAGAGTGGGTAGTTCAGTTGTAACCAAGAACAGCTGCAGTCAAGAGGAGGGACCTTACGGGGTCCCTCCTCTCTTTTCTTTTTAATGGCAACAACAACAAAAGGAGTATGCCATGTCAACAAAAGTAGATAGACCAGAAAACTTCACGAAAGAGCAGTTGATTTCAATAGCTAAAGAGAACATTGAACTCTACACCATGATGGCGGGTTGTGGTCACCCGCATGTTAATGCTTCAGAGTGTAAGGATTTGGTCCGAACATGGAAGCTTGTCTTGCAGGCAGCTCAAGCTGGACTGCTGTACCAAGACATGAAGGAGGGCAGCAACATGAAGTACGAAGTTTGGTGTGCTTGGGCTGAACAACACGCATAGTTTGGCTTCAGGGGTAGGGACTTAGGTCCCTGCCCCACCTCTCTTTTTTAATGGCGAAAGCAATACTGCCTAGCCAAACAACAACACAGGAGAATACCATGAACGGTATCTTAACACACATGTCAGGAATCGGTTACATTCAAGCAAGCAGGAAGGATGGTGAACAACCGTGCACCGTCAGAAACTTCAAGAATGGAGGGTCAATTGCACAGATGCGTATCAGCAGTGGCGGCTGGTACTTCACTGTGAAGTTTGATCCCTCTCTGATCGGGAATGACACCATGGCTCTGATTGCTGGAGAGCGAGTCTACTTTGAAGGCTTTCTCAAGACAGACCGGTACACCAAGAAGGACGAAACAAAGTTCTCGTACTTCAACTATGTGAAAGTTACTCGACTTGTGTATGGTGAAGAAGTTTCTTCAATAGTGCTTGATCTGAAAGAAAAGGCACTTCAGGAAGAGATGGATGCACTGAAAGCAAAGAAAGAAGCACTTTCGGCTAAGTAATCCGAAGAGACCAAAGGTAGCCCTCAGTATGGAAACATGCTGGGGGCTACCCCTCTTTTCTTTTTCTTTTTCGGCGTATCGCAACGACGCGCTACTGGTACGACCTATGGTGGTAAGTCGACCAGGTTTATCCATACCACTAACACAGGAGGTAACCATGGAACCTAACAACACCATGGATACTCGGCATCCAATCACGGATGCCATTGGAAGACTCAGGCAGTGGTCACTGTCTGTTGCTACTGCAGCGGCAGCTTATGTTGTCGTGCCTTGCTTTATGCTTTATCGCACTAAGCAGGGTAAATACAGGGTGAGGCCACATTCCGACATCAAGGAACGTGGTCTCTTCGAGCAGGTACATCCGGATCTTCATCCGGCACCTGTAGTTGGACTCAGGAATTGCCTTGCGCCTAATAAGCGTGGGTCTCGTCCTGATATCCCTGAGTGTGTCTTGGACGCATTCGTTCAGGCTGGTGCTGTTGCCTTTCGAGGCAAGCATCTAGTCTGGACTGGGGGATATGGAGACAATCCGTCTCCGTTCAATGTGATCGCGCAAACCTTCACTAGCTTCAAAGCTGGTGTTGGCTATGTTCCATCACTGTTCTCTGCATATCATGCAGGTATGGTGTGGAGTGGGGTTCCCTATGCCGTGGACTATGTTCGCGGTGCTGATGGGGAGCCTGCGGGATCAGATGGTGGTGGTGTGTACATCTGTGACGAGAACAGTCCCGTCTGGCAAGCCCTTCGTGGTAAGTCAGGTCAGGTTCGTATCTACGATCCTGAGAAGGGGATATTCGCAAAGGGGATGCTCTCTCCTGCGGATAAGTCGTGCTTGCCTCCAGGCGTCAATGCATGGATCGTTATTGATCCATCGATGTTCAAGGCAGGTGCACCTGTTACCGTTCCAGAAGAGTCTGGACTATTGAGTCGAGGGATGAAGGAGTTCTATCCTACAAGGAAAGACTTCTTCGTTGATGCGTGTGATCTGGGTATCAGGGACCTATATGGTACCTGTGCACTCGGAGTAATGCGTGTCAAGAAGGCTGGTCGTACCAGTCTGACCCCAGGCGCATTGGTTCGTCTCAATCCGGAAGCAGGACCTCTTGCTAAAGAGTTGCTAGAGAAGAATTTCTCCAAGTGGCTCAATGGTGGAGGTATTGCCAATACTGTTGGCAACCTGATCGAGCAGGAACGTCAAAACGGACTAGCTGAACTGCGGAATGTCTCTGCTATCTATGCGATGGCAAATAAGATGTTCGAAGAAAAGGGACTTGACCTTCGGGTTGATCCCTTGGCAGTGAAGCTGGTTCGTGACCAGGTTCTGGACAATGTGGGACGTAAGTTCTACAGGTTCGCAACCGGGTGCGGCGTCAAGGGTTCTAACCTTGTGGGTAGGATTGACAATTCCGTTCCTTACGGAGTTGTGATTCTCCCTCCTGGCCCGTGGCGACATGGCGAAGAAGTGGTGGTGTGGCGTCAGCCCATCGTTACTTCAACTGGTGTGGGAAACCTCACAGCTTGGGTACTGTCTGATCCTAACTGTCCTAGTGACATTAAGGAGAGGTACGGTTACCTTGATGGCTGTGATGAGTTCATCGCCAATGAACTGGTCATTACTGTTCAGTTCGTAGGTGATAATGATGGAGACGACTTCGGCGTCTCTGGAGATCCACTCCTGGTGAAGATGTTCAAAGAGCATGCTCGTTACATCTTCGAGCCTGGTGAGCTGTTCATGATTGAAGGGTTGCAAGAGCGTGGTATACGCTCCAAGACCAAGATTCATGACAGCAAAGTTGGATTGGGTCAGGACAAACGTGGTCCTATTGGTATCCAAACCAACATCAGCCTTGCAGGTTGGGCTCTTTCGCGTGAGCGTGTCATCCGTTCGATGATGCGTGCAATGCAAACCAGTGTCGATCAACAGAAGAAGGATTTACCAAATCCCGATTATACTGTCGATGCTGATAGAAAGACCTGGCACAAGGTTGAAATCCCAGGACATCCAGGACAGTTCGCCTGGAAACCAAGTGATGCTATACTTGCTGAGGATATGGAAGATGGAGGGGGTTACCCTGACATCGGAAAGCTCCTCAAGTGGGTAAAAGGTGAACTTGGTTCTACGCTGAAAGATGCACTGCCGTGGAACAAGCGAGGCAAAAAGCTGTCTCCCCAAGATCTCAAGCGTGAACCTATCACGCCAGAGGTCAGTTTGGTGGATATAGTCTACAACCACTTCCTCACCTTGGTGAAGGAGTCGGGAGTAGACTTGTCTGACACTGGGGAGATGCTGGAGGGAAGTGATTTGCTGGAAATCCTTGAATGGAAAACTGGCAAGAACTTCAGCATTTCAACAGCTGACCCAGCAAGTTCTTGGTATCGAGCACTGATCGCTACTTCTGGTCTACAGAAGTATGAGAGCAGTAAAAAGCAGATTCTGGAGATGTACAAGTCTCCAGCGTCTTCAGATGCTCGTGACAGGAACTACCAGCTTGCCGCTGCAAAGGAGCAGCTCATCTCTTCGTTGAGTGAGTTGACTGTGGAGGAGCGGCTTACGATCTGGATCACTGAGTGTGAAGTGGGAAACCACGAACGGGCTTATCGTACCGTTCTGCTCGGTGACAATGAGATCACTAAGCTGTTGGGTCTTGAAGACCTTGGCGGTTGCACCTTTATGGATGACAACTCTGCTGAGTTCCTCAAGAGAGTAGCTGAGGCAATGGAGGCTCCTCACGAGGAGCTTCTGCTGCATCGCTTCGGTGATGCAGGTGCCGCAGTACTTTCCGGCTATGAGTACATACGAGAAGGAGATCAGATCAGTCGGCGTCACGATGCTGAAACGCTGAACTCTCGGCATACAGAGCTTTGCGGAGCTCCGTTGCTAGAGTGTGATACGTGTAAGAAGCGTGCTCGCAAACTGCTGATCAACCGGTATCGTTGGACTCCTCCTGGGTCTATGGGTGACTTTGTCATCTCTAAGACCTCGGAGATCAACGGCATCCTCGGAACTAGTGAGATGCAGGAAAAGATTCGTCGGATCCTTGCTCCTCACTATGAAGAGAAGAAGTGGTAACCACTGCCTGATGTTGAGGAGGCCCCGTTTCGGCGGGGCCTCCTCTCCTTTCTTTTTTATTGGTGAAGTTGGTACGACTCCGCGATGGCGGACAAAACTAACGAACCACGACAATAAACTTACCAGGGGGGGAGTATACATGACCCCTTTTAATTTGAACGAACAAAACTAACCCTAATACCTACCAACAACTAACTAACAGACCCTACAAAAGGGTGCTGGCGCACCCACTATTTGGTGGAGGTGAAGATGGATAACCCGTCTAGAAAAATCGAATCCTTCTTTGTTAGATTGGCACTCTTCTGCATGCTTACTATATGCTTTGCAGTGGGAAGTGTAGCTTACACAATACAATGGATCTGGGATGCGGGGACTCCGCTACCGCTACCTTGTGGTAGTCAGAACATTCATGGGGAGTATGGGAACTGTGATTGAAATCATCGGTGGATCTACTTTGTTTGTGTTGGCTTTGAGCTTGATCTATGTGGGGCCACCAATACTTGCGTTCATAATAGCATTTCCAATAATGTTTGTGTGCGATTGTATCGGGGGGATAATCAAGCCTTCTTCAGAGAACGATTAGGGGCGCTGACGCGCCCCCTTTTTTCTGGCTGGTAACTGTATCAGTCACTCTCCTGTGTTGTTGCAAGGGGAGGGTCTCATCGTGGGGCCCTCTCCACAACGACAAACTTTTACCTGGACTTCAGCACATGGCTACTAAAAAGATGGAAGCAGCACCTACTCCCTTGCCGGATTGGGTACTCGCCGTAGTTGGGCTGGGTGTAGTAGCATGGCTGCTCTATACTCTCCCTATCCTTGACATTCTCTCAGTCTTCTTCACTTTCTTTGTGATCCCAGTACTTTTCATTTCTTGTCTGTGTATTGGTTCCTTGGGAACGTTCAAAGCCATTTCTAGTGGATGGAATGGTGGACTGGACCAGATTCGCAATAGAGTTGCAGAAAAGATGGCTGTTGCGAGCTAAACCTACAAATCTAAGTGGGGCCCTGACGGGCCCCCTTTTTTCCGGCTGGATAGCCATACTTGTAAAACCTTCCGTTCTGGAGAACTTGTAATATGCTCGATGATATTAAAGCAGCGATTGCTGCCGCAACCGATGACCAGGTGAAAGCATTTGGTCTTACCTCTGAGCGTTTCAAAGAAGCGTTCAATCCTCAAACTCGTCGTGATGGCAGTGTGCAGATTAACATTGCCAACCTGAAGAGCGACGACATGAATGACACTCTGAAGACTCAGCTTCTGTTGGGACTTCACACTGTGTTGACTGCTGCTGAGATTGAATGCAGTATTTCTCACGCTTCTCGCCGTACTCTTATGGTGAAGAATGATGCTGGGAACATTGAAGAACAAACTCACTGGGTCGCTTGGCCTTGTGTGTGGGTGAACTCCAACTCTACTGCAGCTGCTGAGTCTAAGAAGACTCAAGCTGAAGTTGCTGAACTCCGTGATCAGGTGACTAACCTTACCTCGAACATGGCAGAAATGCTGAGCCTCATGAAGGCTCAAGCAGAAGGCACTAAGACTTCCTCCAAGAAGTCTGGAACTCCTGTGCCTTAAACTGAATGAACTAGTCCTCTTGTAGATGAAAATCTATGAGAGGACTTATTTTCCCTTCCACTATAGGAATACCTATGACAATACCTGCTCTAATCATATGGGTGATACTATGGGGTGCCGCTACTATGATAAATAGTTGGGTAAACTATAGGTAAGAGAACGACTCTCCCCCCGACAGGGGGAAGTCTCTCAAGAATGAGAGAGTGCAGAGAGTTGAAGGAAGTCGAAGACTGGGAATAAATCTTTACCCCCGACAGGGGGTACCTTTTTTAGAAAACTGAAGGTTTTGTACAAAAAAAGTTCTATCTAAGGAAAAAGATAGAAAAAACCCTTCAATAAAAGTCTCCACCGGAGCAAAAAACAGTCTTTTCGGTCAAAAACCGGAAATACGTGAACCTAAAATCCGCTTGCGCGGATTATTTTTGGAGGTAGGCATTAGTAGGTAGGGTCTAACTGACCTCTTTTGAGTAAGTGACCGCTAATAAAGCTTGCCATTACGTAAACAGGGGTTGCTTTACACCTCTCCACAATAAGCCAAGGGATAGTCACACTTGGCAGAAGTAAAGTAACGTGATCTATTCAATGGAATGATTGAAAGTGTCGTGGGGCTGAGAGTCAGGATAACTGACGACACAGTCTGGCTCTCAGTCCCTTTTCCTTTTGCAAAAAATAACTTGATACGTGTCGAAAGTCATGGTAAAGTCCCTCACTGTAAGCTTCTACCCCAGAAGGCTGTACAATAGGACGAAACAGTTGGTGTTGACTCACCTAAGCCATCGAGACTGTGTTATATCAAGGAAAATATAGGAAAACAGCGTTCTAAGGATAGATCATCAGAGGAGGTTCATAGTTTGACCAGCACCTTTAAGTTCACCTCCTTTTCTCCCCAAAACTTGCTAAACTGGCGGGTATAGCCAACCTTAACGGCTATAAATGTTCGATATAACTAGACTTTCGAACAGTCGAAGCACCTGTTGTCTCTTGACTAGAGCTGACAGGTGCTTCTTTTTTACTTAACCCCATAAAAAATCAAAATGCATCCCCCAGGAGCTGAAACTGTGCCAACAGAAGCAGAAACAAAACCAAAACTAACTACTGAAGCTCTAATAAGATTGCATAACGCAATCCATCACGGAGCTAATAGTCAAGTTGAACTAAATGGAAACATATATCCTATCCACACTAGTACAATGAGTGATTGTAAGTACATCTGGGTACATGGTTATAAGTTTCTTGAACAAAACCCCAACAAGCATTCTTTCTATGCACATAAGGCTAAAGCAGGTAGTAAGATTACCTGGATTGTTTATCCTAATAGGGAAAGAAGGTGGGGGTTGATAGAAAACGGCGCGGTACTTCGCTTTTAATATAGAAGTGGACATAGCTGGTGGGGTACCTGCCCCCCTCAGCTTCACTTGGAGATAATAAAATGCGAGACGATATGAAGAAGGTCCTAGTGACCAGACCAAGACATGGTTCTACTATGAAGAACCAGCAGGTCTCTAACCTGCGTCGGGAAAAGATTACCCAAGACTATGACGGACCAAAGCGAACTAGTATGAAGCCCAATGCGGCTCGTTATACTGATCGTAAACAACTGAATGAGAACCTGAACCCCTTGCTCAGGTATCTTGAGAAGAACTGTGGTAGACCTTGGGATAGAATCTATAGTGAGATAAGGAATAAGAATCCTTTAGGTAATGCAGTAACAGAACATATCTACGAACATCTGTTTTTCTTTGTTGAACTAAACCCTGTTATGAAAGGTAAGATACCTTATGAAAAGAATGGTAACTACCGTATCTATAAGGGTGGTTGGCCGGGGTTCTATGTTAATAAGGCTGGCATACTTATACAGCCTAGGCAAAATCCCCCGAAATACAAAGCCCCAAAGAATCCGAGAATCAAAAAAATCGACGACGATTCTTACCTAGTTCAGCGACAAACAGACAAAGTATGGTTTATGATTCGTTACTCCGAACCGGTGAAGACCACCGTCACGTATAGTGGCGGTGAGACATACACGTTTCATAAGAAGCCTAACCAAGTAAAAATCAAGGGACTAGAGTTACCTCGTGTTCCTGGTAAATACGCAAATTTTTCGAAAACCCTTTCGAGAAGAGAGAAGAAAACCTACAACCTTTAGATAGGAGGAAGCCGTGAGAAATATTCTTATGGTGATGAGAGAAATGCCGGCAGTAATCTCTGCAATCCTTAAAGGAATGTTCAGAGATGTGCTCAAGCACTGGTGGAGATACATCTTTACATTCTTGGCTGCACTGTGCATCATTAGCACAACAACTCCAGTTGGACTTCCACTGATTCTTGAGATCCCTTGGGGGATCGCAGTAATGGTAGTCACTGTAAGTGCAGTACTTGTACCTGCTTGGAGAGCCGAGCATGCGGAAACTATGTATGAGGAACTGACAGAAGTTGTTGGTGGTGAAATAATACCAGCAGTACTAGGTCAAGAAACTTGAACAAGTAGACTATCCATCTATGAGGGGCCTTACGGCCCCTCACTTTTTTGCCAGCACACTCACAACTTGCAAAAAGGATATGTCATGGCCCCACCGATTAGTTTAGGTAAAAAGAAAAAGAATGTAGTATATACAGCTGCATTCCTTGATCTCTCTGGAGAAGAAGGTAGAAAGATCAAAGATCTAGTCTCTACTCTCTTCAACAAGAAACTCGAGAAAGAATACTTTCACCACTTGACCTTCAAGTTCAAGCCTACTCAGGAAGATATTGATATCACTCCTTTCGGGAAGAAAGTGATGCTTTATGTCACTGCACTTGCTGAAGATGATCGCGCTCAAGCTCTCAAGGTAAACTATGCCACTGAGCCTGATGCTAAAAATGCCACAGTACTGCCTCTAGCTGAGAGTCATATCTGTGACAATAAGATCCCACACATTACCGTTGCCACCGATGGCACCACCCCGCCTAAATACAGTAATGAACTTCTTCAGTTAAAGACCCTCCCTCTTTCTGAAGCTATTTCAATACCCGCTACTGTAGGTTGGTGGAACGGTAAGGAAGCTGTTTATACAGCTCCGTGATTGATGAAAATCAATCAAAAAGTAGTATACTCTGACTACTATAACAAGAGTGCGCCCTGGACCTTTAAGGATTGAAGACAGTGGCAGTAGAAATCCTAGCCCCGTGCGATGCGGGGCACCTTTTATCAACTACTACCCTAGAGAAAAACTATGAAGTGTGAACTTTGTGGACAAAAAACCCTTTGTGATAGATGTAAAGGTATTCAACCTAAAAGAAAAACAAAAATCACAATTGATTCAATATATGAAGCTATGAAAAAAGATATAAAATGGACTTCAAAAGATTATGAAGAGTTTGTGAGGAAGTATGTGTGATAAATGCAAAGGATGTGGAATAACTATTTCTGCCATGTATTGGTACTGCATCAAATGCCATCCCAATAGAAAGAAAAGATTCTACTTCAAATCCCCCAACAACGAGAAACAAGAATAATATGTTTTCCCCCAGATACATACCAAAAGCCTTACCAGTTCCCAACTGGATTGAAAAAGATCCCCATCCACCTCAAGTTCTTAAAAGTGCTGCCGGGTGGTACATAGGTACATTGACCTCAGACGGAATGCCTTATGCTAGGTGGACTGATTACATAGCTACCGAAGAGCTTGCAAAAGAACTTCTTAGAAATGGTGATTGGAAAAAGTTTGCACGGATGAATCCATAAACTTTTATAGTCCTCCTAAGAGCCCTAACGGGCTCTTATTTTTTTGGAGGTATACTATGCGTGCTTACTATGTTATCAACAACTCTGGTAACTTTTCCAAATCCGAAACCATTCACCTTCCACTCGGATTGAACATGGCTGAAATGATCATTTATGTTCAAGGATACATGTTTCAATCTGGCTGGTCTTCCAAAACACCTCATACTATCTACATCAACAAAGGCAATGGCTACGAGTTTGTCTCTGGATGTGAAGATAGCTGGGTAAAAGATTATGATTCCATCATGACTGATGTTGATAATATCTTTTCTCGATAATACTCAATAAGGGGGTCTGGCGACCCCCTTATTTTTCGGAGTGTCTATAGCGCTCTAGGAGTAAGAGATAACAAAAATCCAACAGGAAACGCACCTCGAAGAGCAGGTGGCTAGCCAAGTCCTGATGGAACACCAAGCGATGACGGGAACGTACATACCTATGAGCTTAAACTGAGAAGTTGCCGTGACTCTGAAGCACTTCGTAACTCACTCCTTTCATTTTATTATGGGAATGGACCAGGGTTGGTCAACCTGGCTATGTTTTGAACTAGTCATTCAACGATACCAAGCGACTTGAGGTATTGAAAAAAGCATAGAGTTAACTTTAGTTGAAATTACACTATCAAACTGTGCAGGTTCGATTCCTGTCATTCCTACCATCTTTGATTTCGGATAGTCTGAAATCAATTAATCCCCGTGGATTAGACCTAGCCCCACTTGAGTGTCACGACTTGAGTGGGGCATTTATTTTGGGATGGACTTGTGGTGCAAGTCAAAGCTTCAGGAAGAAATGGTTAGCTTCTTGCTCTTCATTACCAAAAGAGTGTGAAAATGCGGTTTTAGTGAAGGTTAGAATCCTTTGCCATCCCCCCTTTTACTGTGTTTTCTACTACCTAGAGGTTCAAATCCTCTATCAGGGAGTATTCCCTAATTGATTCAAGCTATGGATAGAGGTAGTAGAGATACACAGTACCTTTTAGAAGCTGCCCTGACGGGCAGCTTTTTTATTGGAGGTAGTAATGAAAGTAATGATTACTGGTCATAGGCCCACTAAACTCGGTGGGTATGGTGACAATCCAACAAAACAATCTGTCTGCGAGTGGATGAAATCTACTCTTCTTAAATGTAAAAACAAATGGCCCGATGTAGAGATTATTTCTGGTATGGCACTTGGTGTCGATCAATGGTGGGCTGAACAAGCGTATAATCTTGATATACCTGTTCATGCATATCTACCATTTAATAACCAGGATGTACGCTGGCCGGAATCTTCAAGAAAGCATTGGAAATCTCTACTTTCCAAAGCAAAAACTATTACCGTAGTATCTGAAGGAAACTATTCTCCTACAAAGATGCAAATTCGTAATGAAGCTATGGTTGATAATGCTGATTACTGTTTAGCCGTCTGGGACGGGGAGCCAAGTGGTGGAACTTGGAACTGTATACGTTACATAAGAAAAATAGAAAAACCCTTATGTATACTTAATCCCAAAAACAATACGGTTATTAGAGAAAACTATTAAAATGTACTCCCCTTGCGGGGAGTATATTTTTTTGGAGCTTTGCTCCAATGCCTAAAACTCCTGCTACGAGGCTGAACATGTCAGATACTGAATTTAAAGTTCCTACTTCTAAAAGCCCTGCTATCGAGAGAGTTCTTGAAGCAGTCAGTCAAACTTTAGCTAACACTAGAAGTCAGGCTTTTGAACACAAAACCTGTGTTCTTTGTGGAAAAGAAGCTGGCACCTTTACTGATGCCAGATCTCAAAGCGAATATCTTATTAGTGGTATGTGTCAGACTTGCCAGGATAGGATTTTTGATAAATGAAATTTTTCAAACAAAAAAACAAGTTTATGACAGTATACGTTATGATATGTCTATGTTTTGCATACATAAGTGTACTGGCTAAAAGTGTTATTGTAGAAATAAGAAGAGAATATGCTTACTGAACAAGAAGTTGCCCAACTTACCAGCAAAAGAAGGATTCCTTGGCTTAAGCTTATAAAAGCTGGTATTGATATTAAACAATTACGACTAGATGCTCAGAAAAAAGGAGACTATATGTTAGCTGAGAAAGCTAACACAGCGCTC
>CEPK01067625.1_pt1 | contig 15113 bp, 9 predicted proteins | sample 356231 | NCBI WGS metagenome assembly CEPK01 (sample SAMEA2620259, study PRJEB7988) | marine metagenome | biome: marine biome (ENVO:00000447); feature: deep chlorophyll maximum layer (ENVO:xxxxxxxx); material: "saline water (ENVO:00002010), including plankton (ENVO:xxxxxxxx)" | depth 80 m
TTGTGTTAGAAAGTAGCATAATGATAAAACAAAGAGAAGAAATTATTCGGCTTAAAATAGAAGCATGGGAAGTTATGTTGAATAGTCCATATAGAGATTATGTATTTAGTCCTGAAAAATTAGAAGAAGATATTACTAATGATTTTTATACAAAACTTTTTGCAACGATGGCTAAAGAAAGAAATGAAGCATTTAGGTTGGGTAAATAATGGATGAAGTAACATTTATTATTCGTCTATTAAACGACAATTGGTCAAATGTTGCTACTAACAATAAAGCGGGAGAAGCACAACATAGAGTAGTACCGACCTTTATTGATATTAGAAGTTTAGAGCCGGGAAAAGGAAGAAGATATGATGCAGACCAAAATGCAGTTATTGTTGTATTTGAGGAAGGTAGTTCATTAACACACCCCACTATTGATAAATCAGTTAGAAATGAAGAATATAATTTTACACTACATCTTAGAGTTTTACATCAGAAAGATTGGGCTGACCTAACATATTCAAGGACTAGACTACAAAGTTTATATCAGATTGCTCGTTTCATTATAGAGAGGAACGCCCTTCGACCTAAGGTTTATTCAAATGGTAATCCAGCAATAGACTATTCAGACGATTCAAGTAATACAGGAACTATTGAAGATAGCGCAGAATTAATTGAAATAACAGGCAGAAGTGAAGCAAACGACAGAAATAAAAGACTTTTAGGATATAAAATGTCCGTTAAATTAAATAGATTTGGAAGAAATGTTTAGGTGATTAGATGAGTAATGAAATATATGTAGGGGCAGGAACGCAAGTAACATTAGTGCCGGAAAGTGATATTTATTTGGGTTCTGGTGCAACTCAAAGTAGTAGGGTGGTAACACATAATAATGCGGGTATAAAACTTGTAGATGATTTATATGTAGGTTGTAGACTTAAATTAGAAGATGGTTCAAATAATATTGAATATCATACTATTACTACAAATTCAGATACTACTTTAACTATTGAAGCAACAACGAGTCTTACAGGTAGTCTTTCAGCAACAATTTTACAATTTGGCGCACCTGTACCTGCCGCACAAATATCAGAAAAAGAAACTTTATTATCTGATAATTGGTTAGGTCTTGTTAATACATTTACGCCATTTACTGTAGATGCTGAAATGAAACAGTTAAACTTAGCAGTATCGGGAACAAGAAACTTTTCACACCAATTCAAAGGTGCTGAAACAGTTAGTGGTGGTTCTTTAGATATTTCACTAAACAATGGAACATGGCTTTACTATGCATTAGGAACAAAAACATTCAGCGCAACACAAGATGGCGGAAGAACATTAGCGGCTAATGCAGATAATGGTAGAGTATATTATGATGATACTAATAAAACATTACATAGACGTGAAAATGACCTATTATGTCCAGAAACAAGCACTGCTGATGGAAGTATGTTAAAATTAACTTCTGATAGTGCAATAACATATACATTTTCAGAATCAAATGGAGATGATTTACCTTCTTTCGCTTTAGATGTAAGTTATAATAAAGCGTCTAATACTGATTTAGTTGTAGATTCTACCGATGGAACAGATATGTATTCAAGAGTATTTACAGGATGCCAAGTAAATACATTTACAATGTCTTTTGAAGAAAGCCAAGAATTAAAATGTTCAATGGACTTAGTTAGTAGAAGGGCTTTTGATTCGCCAACTGCTTATGCACCACATAGAAAGATTCAAGGTGTTGGCGGAACTACTACACTGTTTAATTATAATGCAAATGATAACATTCCATATATGTTTTCTGACGGCACAATTACATTATTCGGTCAAAACTATGCTAGAGTTAAATCAGGTACATTAACTATAAACAATAATATTACACCACAAAGATTTGTAGGTAATACAAGCCGTGAAGTAATGTCTGCTCATGTTCCGGGCCAAAGAACATATGAATTGTCTTTATCGTTATTAATTACAGATACTAAATTATGGTATGAATTACGACAACAGGATGAATATAATGATGATAACGGAACTATTAAGTTAAGATTTGAAAAAGATTCTAACGACTATATAGAAATAGAATTAGATGACTACATTATTCAATCTTTAGAAGTTCCATTCCCAGATGATAAAGGCCCAATCGAAGTGAGCGCAACAATTTCTGCTCGCAAACTTACCTCTTGTAAATATAAGGGTAAATGGATTATTATAGGGTAATATTCATTGAAAAGAGTATTTGTACAAATATGATTTTTTTATTGCATGGGGGTGGACTATTTCAAGGGCCAATTCTATGAATAGGTGGGTATTGAAGCGTATGGTATATGAAAAAACGACCATCCTAAGGCCTTAGAAAAAAAACAAAATGCTTCAAATATCAGATTCCACCAACACACGTTTGTTTGTTTGTTGGTTTGATGTTAGGTGGAATATAAATGGAAAAGAATGTTGTAAGCGACAAAAATTTATTATTTGCGAAGGTTAATACAGAATGCTATTTTCTTAAAATTAGCCCCGATTCAGATGAACACTTGAAGGTGTGGATAAAAGAACCCACATGGCTTCAAGTAGAACAGGCGTTATCCAGCGTTATGGATATTGATACGTCTTCTCAGTCAATGGACTTAGACCTAAATAAGATGTATAGGTTTATGGTCGAAAACTTCGTGGAAAAGACTGAACCACAATTAACAACCATTGAGTTGTTAAGATTAAACCCTTATGTTGGTGCTCAACTTAAAGAGGTATTACCTAATCCCTTTGATGATTTCTTAGGGGATGATACGGGAAATCAAGAGATGTAAAGAAAGCATTGCAAGGACAACAAGTAAGCCCTAATATAGCAATGGACATAATGTTATATACTTATTGTGATTTATTTAAAATTAATCCGGTTGATGCGAAGAATACTCCTATTGAATTAGTAGTTAAAATGTTAGCAATACATGGTCAAGTAAAAGCATTAGAAATGGAAGAACTTGATAAGGTAAAAAGGCAGGTGAAGTAGTTTGGCGGAAGATGATTTAAAAAATGTTAAAACAACTAATGCCTTAACTGCGGCAATAAAAGATTTAGGTGAGGCTAATGAAGGTTTAGTTGCTGGATTTGCAGAAGTAACAAAAAGTAAATATTGGACTGTTATTAGTAGGTTTGCTTCAGGAACGCAGTTTTGGAGATTACAGAATTACATTAGAGCATTAGGTAACATTTCGCAAATATATACTGAAAGATTAAATAAACAAAGAAAAGCGATTATAGATGGATTAGAAAGTAATATCAAATTAGCAGACTCTTACGCACAATTAAAAGATGAAATGAAAGATTTAGAAAAAAGCCCTTCTGGAAATAAAATATATAAAATGATTAAAGATACAGGGGTTGGACATGAAAAAGCGTTAGATGCTGCTAAAGAATATTATAGAGGTACTAAAAAAGAAATGGGAGATTTAATAAAATTTAGAAATAAAAAACTTAAAACGGCAATTACAAAAAAGGCAAAAGATAACATTTTTAATATAGGAAGTAGATTTGATGAACATTTTAGTCAGAAAAAACCCGGAGAAAAAACCTTTAAACCGTTTAAAGATGCCCGTTTTAACTATCTCGGTTCATCCTTACAGTTTGCTGGTAAAGAAACATTAGCACCTTTAACAAAAGTATTTGGAAAAACAAAAGATTTTTTCGTTGATAAAGGGCCATTAGGCCCAAGAAAAAAAGATGGTAGCCTCGACATGAGGTTTAAATTGAATAAAGAAAATGCTAGTGGAATGAGAAAATTGATGATGAAAATAAAAAAGTTTAAATTTCTTGAATCAGTTTCTAAATTTGCAACAATAGGTTTAGCAGTGTTAGGTAAAGCAATCATGTATTTTGCTTTATTTTTAGTAGCAATAACAGTAGTAGTTGGCATTATTAGAAAATTATGGCCGTTCTTAAAAGAGGCATTTAATAAAAATAAACGATTCTTTGAAAAGGCTTGGGGATATTTAAGAGCGATATTATATGACTTTTATCAAATATTCAAAGCAGTTTGGGAAGGAGATTTTTTAAAGGTATTAGATATTTACTTTACTGAATTATTACCAAATATATTTATGTTCTTAGGAAATTTAGTATGGGGTCTAGGAAAAGTATTAATTGGTTTAGTTAAAGCAGGATTTAATGCAGTAATAGATTATATTGTAGCGAAACTTTTTACATTTAAACCTGACCTTTCATTTATTCCGGGCCTTCATACGGGTGGATTAATTAAAAAAGGTGGAGTAGCGGTTGTTGGAGAAAGAGGGCCAGAATTAGTTAATTTACCAAGAGGCGCAAGAGTTCATTCTAATGCACAATCTCAGGCTATGATGGGCCATACAATAAATATTCATGTAAATGGTAGAGTTGGTGCTACTGATGCTGAGATTAAGGATATAGCAAATAAACTATCAGCAGAAATGAATAGAAGAATAAACAGAACTAATAGGTCGGTGAATGCGTTTTGACGGTAGCAGATAATATTAATGTATTTCTTGAATTAGCAAGAAGGAGAGATTCTTTGCCGGACAGTGCTAGTCTTGTAAATAGAATACCACTGTATGTAACTGATATAACATTAAGCATATCTAAAATGACTCCAAATTTACCAATTCCATTCTCAGGTGCAGTTAGAGGAGAATCTACAAATGTTGCCTTTGATATGGGATTAGCAAGTAAAACAATTTCAATGTCCGGTTTATTATTAGAACAAACCATATCAAAAAGTAAAACATCTGCATCTGATAAAGATAATAGAAAATTTACTTCTTTTGAATTAGCACAATTAATACATTCATATGTAGATTCAAGTTCGTTTCAAAAAGACCAAAGTTTAGATAAAATAATTATACTTTATCCTAGTAGAATAGGAAATGATTTTAATAATAGAGCAGGTTATGATGATAATACTACTATTGATAATTTACCCAAAACAAGTTGGCATTGGAAAAATAGATTCTATGATAATGATTTTACTGCATTATCTGGTAATACCGAATCAAGTCCGGGAAATTATTTTGATGCAGTAACAAGCACTGATGAAATGATAGGAACACAAGGATTTATTAGAAGTTTCTCGACAACAATTAGTGGTGCAGAATTTCCACATTTAAACTTCCAATTAGAGTTTGAAGAAGCAGTAGTAATTAATGATAATATGTTTGACTAGGTGAGTTAATGGCTAATGTATATTTAGGAAATTCTAAAGCATTAGTTTTCCCTGTAATGTCTGATGGTTATTTAAAAATACCATATGCAGATAGCAACATCTCAACATCAAAAGGAAATCTTTGGAATTTATCCGAAGGTTTTGTTATTGAAGCATTAATAACACCATATGATGTAAATGGTAATACTACGGATGAAGTATTAACTTCTACAAAAACAGCACCAATAGGAACAACAAATTCAACACAAAGCGGAAGTTATTTTAGTACAAATAGATATTCACATAAAATGATGTTATTTTATAATACTAAATTTCAATTATATTTAGAAAATACTACCGTTCATAACAAGAATCAACCCGCAGAATACAGAATAGGCGTAGGTATAGATGGATTAGATTCGGATATTACTACTCCAACATTAATAAGACCTGTTAATACATTATATGGATATTATGATGAAAATGGTTATTATAATGATATGTCCACGTCTTTAACATTATTACAGGCTGATTCAACAGTTAGTGGAAATACAATAACATTAACTTCTAGCAATGTTTCAAAACTTGCAACGGGTTCTGAAATATTTAATGCGAATGGTGTTAGTTTAGGCACTGTAACGATTGCATCTTCAACAACAATTACTGTTGCTGATGCATCTAATCATACTGCAAAAATATATGTTTCACAACCAAAAGAAGCATTTTATGTAGAACAAATATATAAAATAACTTGTGTATATCATTATGGTGGTTCTATACAAATAATGTTAAATAACCAAGAAATCGGAAGATATGATGCACCCGCTTCATTTTCATTTAATGCAAGTGATTGTTTTATTGGTAAAGATGGAACAAATAAAACTACTCAGTTTATGGGAGAATTATATGAAATTGCATTATACAAAGGAAGTAAAGCATCTCCAACATTAGTTACATTAACTCCTAGTTATAGTAGTATTATGTTTTATTATAGGTTTGGTGATTGAATGAGCGGTAAAATGACTTTTCCTCTTAATGCTGGAGAAGATGAAACTACATTTACTGAAACTTATACTACTAAATCTAGCACTAATGCTAAATCTAAAGCATATAAAAATGTATCAGTAAATCCACTTCTTAAGACAAATGGATTAGAAGATGAAACAAATAATTTACCTTCTGTTGGTTCTAATTCTGCACCCGTTGTATCAATGTTATTTTTTGAAATAAGAAATGGGCCTCATGCACAAGATATGCCTACTAATCAAAAACCAACATCTCACATTCAAAATAGATTATTTCCAACTTCAAGTAATATAAGTGATGTTGGAACTAATAAAGAAAACACTCCATCATATAAAGTAAAAATTTATGATTCACAATTAACTCATGGTGTTACAAATAAACCTGCTACATATCATGCTTCCTCAGATACACCCAATAGTAATATAGGTTTAGACATTAAAAATAGGGATTATTTTATTATATTAAATCCTAATATTCAAGAAGATGATACCACATCAGTAAGGCCTCATTTTGCTAAAATAACTAGATTATCTTCTTTTGATAGTTTTGGTGATGGTGTAGAATTTACTCCTAAATATAAAGGAAATATTCCGAAAGGAACTGAATTTGAAATCTACAAAGGGCCATTAAAAACAGAAACAGATGTTGTTGCAGTTAGTTATGGTCTTCGTGGAGATACTTCTGCTTCTACAGATAAATTCGATAAAATATGTATCGTGAATAGACCAACATTTTATTTCTATAATGATAGATTAGAAGAAGATGACCAACTAAATTATAATGAAAAATATACTATTACAATAACAAGACATTGGGGAACATTTACTTTTAATCTAACCGATACTGTTGGTGAATTATCTCAATATGAACAAGGAAGTTTAACGGGTAGTAAATACTTTCAGTTAGCCAACGCCGATTATATTAAATTAAACGAAGGTATGTCTTTAATTAAATCTGATGGAACTTATTTAGGTAATATAGAATCTAAAAGCACTAATGGTGTAACAGGTAAGTTAGCGTTAGATTATTATAGGCCTAGTGGAACATTAAATAGCGGTGGTGGAACAGATACTACAGATATAGCAGTTAAAGTAGGAACTACTATTCAAAGTGTAGTATTTAAAACAGAAAGAAAATATGATAATACTATTCAAAATTTAGGAAGGAGTAAATTAGATGTTTTATTAGTAGATAATAATTTAACAACTGATGAAACTGATAGTGGAGGAACTTTTAATCCTATATTTTGGCACAAAGCATTTCCTAATATGAAAAGAAGTTCAACGGATAGCACTACAACTACAACAAGTTTAGATGGAACATTAAATGGCCCATCTAAATATTTAAGATTTGTAAACGCATCATTGAAGAACGACAAAATACCAATGGCTTTAGAAACTTCAGTAAATAGTCCTAGAAATAAAATGTCTAAATATGCTGAAATAGTTAGTGTTGATAATGCTGGTATTCAACACCTTAAATATAAATTAGATTCTAAAATGGTTATTAGAAATGGCATATTTTCAGATTCAATTAAATTTAGAAAATTACCTAACACTGTAACAACTAATTCCAATACGTTAGAATTTAATAATAATACAAGTGTTAATACAGATAACAAATCAGATTATGATTATTCTGCTATATTGGGCGCAGATTCAATTGTTCTAATAGGAGAGTATTATTATAGAGTATCTTCTATTACTTCAAAAACTAATGAAACTAAGCAATCATTTCAAGTTAGCCACAAAAAGAAAAAATCAGAAAATACTTGGACTAGCGATACTACTCCGCCAACAGTAACAAATGCGGATATTTATATTAGTCATTACAGTAATAATAAATTTAATTTAGGGTTTTCGTCTGATACAGAAGTAATAACTTCACAGAATAATAGATTAACATTAGAAGAACATACAATTGATAAAGATAATTCAAAAATGCATAACATGAGAATTAGCATGAATGCATTTACTAACCATGAAACATTAATTGATTATGGAGATAAGAATTTACAATACGTTTCAATATTAGAACCTAATAGAAGTTATTATCAAGATTCTCCTAAACATAGAATGTTTTACTATGGTGGTGGCTACACAATACATGAAGAAGTATTTAACGGTCTAGTAGATACTTTGGATAATTATAATGAAAATGGACTGATGGGTTTTAGATTAACAGGTCGAGATAAAACAGCAAATCTAATTACTAATACTGTAAATAAAAATCTTAACTTTAGTGATGATATAGTATATTCTACACTTGTTCCTTCTTTAGATTTAAGTAATACATTTACTGTTTACGGCGCATTTGGTAAAGAAGGTGGTTCAACATTAAGAGTTGATGGAAATAAAACAGGTTCTTTAGTTAAATATGTATTATTATTTGATGAAAATTATGAATTTATTGGAGAGGTTGATACGAGTATTTATGTAACATCAACTAATCACACTGCTATAACTTTAAGAAACTATCTTACTAAAGATGTTGCAGATAACTCTTCTGTTTATTATTACAATCCATTAAATTCATCTTCTAGATATTTAGCAGGTGCAAAGGCCATAGGAGTAAATAGTTTAGAAGCAGAATACCCAACAGATTTTACCCATACATCTGAAAAAGGATTAGTGTTTAATAATGGTATGAATTTTACTTATGCATCAAATTCTTTTTCATATGCTGATTTAAAACTTACTTCTAATGATGGTAATTATTTAGAAGATGGTAGTTTAGGATATAATATATACAAACCAAAAGGATTAGAAAAAACAATAACTTCCGGCGGAACTGTTGCAGATTTAACAAGCCAAAATGATAACTTTTTATTAAAATTAGCAAAAGAAAATGAAGATTATGTTACAGAAATAAATAAAGATATATCATCAAGTCTTTATCTTCATGTAGTAGATACAGTTAAGGTAGCAGAAGGAGTTAATATAATAACTCTTGCACCTAATTTTCCTGTTTTATTAGGAACAACAGATAAAAATCTTAATGATACTAGATATGCTCCTAGTGGTAATAATTTGTATAATAGTAGTATGTATTTTGTTAATTCAAATGCACCAATAGGAGGCTATATGCACAGATTACAAAACAGATTTAAAACAATATATGCGCACGATGAAACGTATAAATTTACTGATTTTCAAAAATTTAAAGAAAATACCATAATTCCACCATATGATAGTGCAGATGCTTTTGGACAAAATCCTGCTACTAGCATATACAGAACAGGTAATAGACCGCATAAAATAACAGGTTATACAAGTGGTGGAAAGGTTTTAGGAAATGGATATGTTTCTCTAACTAATGTTATAAAAGATACTGATTGGTGGAAAGACTCAGAAAATAAAGATAACTTAACAGAAGATAGAGATACATATTCAAATGATTTAAATGAAGATGACTTAAATCAATTATTAAATAATGATTATAGAGCAAGACCGTTCTATTTATATGCTACAGGAGATTTATTACCAGATTCTTTCTTGCGCCACAATAGTTTAGGATTTAGTAGTAATACAAATTCTTTAGATAACTTTGGGTTAATGTTTGAATCAAATGGAACAGAAGGTTCAGATATTTCACACAGTTGGTCTGGTAAAACAAAAGCAGTTGTTAAAAGAGATTCTAACTATGAATTAAGCGAAATTTCTTCTTCAACAATTAGTAATCCTACCTTAATTAGAAGGTGGGGGATAATTAGATTAGTCGAAGCAACCTTTGATTGGCACTTTAATTCTGTTGATTTTGAAGCGTTGAAAGACAGATATGAGATACCAGAATTAGATATTGGAAGTTATGTAAAATATAGAAAAGATGGAGATGATGCATACCTTATTACATATAATATTTTTAACCCAGACGGTGATGATTTAAATGAATTAAAAAATAAATCAACTATAAATATGACTCAAATATATTTGGCAAGACCTAATATAGAAAAGGATTATTTTAATTATAATTTATTAAAACCCACTTCTAATAGTGGTTCTATATTTTACCCTCCTAATGTTTTCTTACCTATTGTTTCCGAAGTTAAGCCGTTTTCGGGAACATCAACAGCATTAACCAGCAGTTATACTAAAACTGATACTTTGGGTGCAACATTAAATAATGGCGATACTGTAATAGATATATCAGGAAACCAAACTAATTTTGCAGTAGGTGATACAATATATGTTGGTGGTAAATATGTTACACTTTTGAGTTGGGATAGTGTAAATAATAGATTTAATATATCAGCATATTCAGGTAATACAGTATCAAGCGGAACAACTGTATTTTTAGCAAACGCTATAAACTTAAGAAATTCTATATTCCATGCTTCTACTGATATCCATGCAACAAATACTTATTATCATTATTCTAAAGTTATTTCTGCGATGTGTGGATTTAATATAGTAAATTCAGATAATGTGGCGTATAAAGTTGCTAGACCTAATGGGGGAAATATATACAATACTTGTGTTGGTTTATTTAGAAATTTAAAAAGAAGCATAAAAGGAACTAGTAATGATAATGAAGATGGTATAAATCTTAAATTAGTAAGTTCACCATTAAATACTAATCAAGGAACTTCTTTTAGTACATATTATACAGGGTTCTTAAACGCAGGTTCAGGAATTGGTAACATAAACCAACACGCCGCAAATATAATGGTAAGAAGCAATACTACAACAGTAAATGATGTTAAACAAGCATTTTTAGGAATTAAAACTAAATCATATCCGTTTGTAAATAAAACAGATGTTACATCTAATACAGGTGCGGGAACTTATCATGGTCAAAATCAAGGTGGTTATAGTGAATATGGAGAATTGTTTACGGCGCAAATGATGATTAAACCGCAATTTAATATGAAAGAATCAGATGAATATACTTCAGGAGATTTAAGTATTTCTGCTAATAATGATATATCATTTACAATGGATTCTACTTCTGAACACCATTGGTTAAATTTCGTTCCTAACTTAGAAGGGTATTATGTTGTATCTAATAGAATAGAGAGTGGTTCAAGCGGTTCAGCACAATATTTACCAACCTTAGAAGCAAGTATTTCTAGTTATAACTCAAAAGGTATTCCTAAATATATAGGAAAAATAATATCTCATACTATAAATTCATCAGGAACACATAAAATTCATAAATTAAAATTTGATACAGATATTGATACTGCAACTCAAGGAAGTCATTTTAGGTTAATGCGTATTTCAGATACTACTTTTGATAATACTCCAGATTATATAGAGATAAACACAATGCACGATTCAGGATTAGAATATAAAATATTACCAGAAAATCTACTAACGGGTGAAACTACTAGAACTAAGCAACTAGAAAATGAAGGTCTTTATTCAATGTATATGTTATTAAATATAGATGAAAATGATTCGGCTTTAAGCACTAATTATATAGAAAGAAGAACAATATCTGATGCGGCTTCAATATTACCTGTAAGCAATGGAGAAGAAATAGATTGTTATATTACTGATGGTATAAATTCACAAAGAAAATCATTAACAGTAACATTAACCAATGAAACTTCTACATCTGCGCCTCAATTAAAATTTGAATATGATGGAACATTAACAGGTAATGGTTGTGTTTCTTTTGGAAAAACGTTTGCAGTAACAATACCAACTGCATTAAAAACAGAACCAACACATTGTTATTTAGGAACTACATTTAGTATTGGAAGTGTGGTAGAAAATGAAATAGAAACTATTGCTAAAGATTCTAATTTAGATGTAGATATAGAACAAAGCCTAAAACAATATACAGGGTTAGTTGTAGATAGTGTTAGTAGTAATGTAATTACATTATTGAATACTCCAACTAATATAGAAATAAATGATGTAATATATAATCAATCAGGATATTTAATTGGAAAAATAACTGCTAAATCTACTTCAAGTCCATTTACAATAACAATTGGTGGAGGAATGCATTATTCTCCATTACAATATGATGAAATAACTACAAGAGATAAAAAGACTATGGTTTCACTAGCAAACTTTAGTGATGTAGAATCATTAAATGCAATAAATTATTTAGCAAGTAAAAAACAATTAGATTATCAAATTAAAAATAAACAAATAAAATTCAGAAATTTAGAAGATTCATATGGACTTAGACGATATGAAATTAGTTATAAATCTAATAATAGGCTAATGAGCGTTAGTGGAAATACAAGTATGTTTGATAGAGCAACAAAAGTTATTGTAATAGGCGATAGGGTTAAAGCGGAAATCGCTATGCCCACAGATGGGGCGCAGAACACAGTAAGATACATAGATACTTCTATTAAAAATATAAATGATGCAAAAATAAAAGCAAATCAATTAATGGTATTACACTCTCAAGACATAAGAAAAATAACTTTAAAATTACAAAAAGAAGGGTTAGAACTATTAGAGGCGGGAGATATACTAACATTAGATTTCCCTAACCATAATATACCGAGAGATGATTACATAGTTTTTGATATACAAAACGTATTATCAGGAGTATCGGAAATAACTGTGGGAACATTTGATAAAAATATTGCAGAAAGATTAGCAGAATTAGATGCGGAAAATAAAAATGCTAACATTACAAACTTTTCAACGAATTCAGTAACTTCATCGGTAGGTAATTTCTTAACTGATTCATTTAAGATAAGAAATCAAAGTATAAAATATACAATTAGCACAGATACATTAGCGGGTGGAACAACAATCGGATTTGGTAATACTATAGGTTTTAGTGGTCAAATAGGATTAGGTTCTACAACATCAAGCATTACAACAACATATGAAAGTGAGAGGGATTTATAGATGATAACAAATAGTGCAAAAAATGATATTGCTACTAATTATGTAGCAGTAAATTATACAAAGATAAAGATAGGAGATGGTGCAGATTCTACTTCTGCATCACAAACTAAATTAGACCATGCAGTTGGTAGTGTTAAAACTGTAACACCATCAGTTGTAGGTTCTACATTAATTTATGAAGTTGATTTCTTAGGTTCAGAAATACCCACTTCTGGAGTAACAGAACTTGGTATATTTCATAAAGACCATATAGATACCAAAATGTTAAGCCGAGTAACATTTACAAGCACAGGCGTTGTAGCCGCTAGTGATACGGTTAGTTTTACAATTAGAATAGAGGTGAACTGAATTGACTACAATAGAGAATACAGGTTTTATTAGCACATTAGCGGAAGACCCGCAAGACCCAATAGATGATGCTACCGATTCAATACATTCAGCAATTATTCTATCATTAAGTGCGGCTACGGGTGAAAACCGACCTATTAGCGGATTTGATATAGAACAAACCGCAACAGGCACACATACTAGATATGATGTTACTGCAGGTAAAGTATTAAGAAATGGTAAATTAATATCTGTTTCTGCTGATGATTTAACTACAGATGGAACAACAGGAGTAGCCCATACGGGTTCAGGTGCTAAAGATTGGTATGGAGTAATTGTTGTTTGTGATGGAACAGAAAGTGGAGAAAGTGAAAATACTCTTAAATGGAGATATGAAAGATTCCGAAGCGGAGGTTTAACTTCAGGTAAAGATGAAACTGCTAATGCTACTGTTGCCGCAATTAAAGGAGGAGATATACCTATTGCAGTGGTAAAATATGTTGCGGGTTCAAATAATAATGTAGTAAATAGACCAATGCAATATTTAGGATATGCTCAAGCAACAAGAGAATTTTCTGCAATAAATTCTAATGCGGAAACAATGAGAATAAATGCTGATGGAACTTTAACAAAAGGTTCAGCAACAATTACATTACCTTCAACAACAGGAACATTAGCAAGAACAGCAGATAATATTACAGGAACTGCTGCTGGATTATCTGCAACATTAGCCGTAAGTAGTGGTGGAACAGGGGCTACATCTTTTACAGATAAATCTGTAATTATATCTCAAGATACCGGAACTGATACTTTATCTTCAGTTGCTATGACTACAAACGGTCAATTATTAATTGGTGGAACAGATGGCCCTGCAGTTGCTACTTTAGGTTCTTCTGGTGCAACTACTATAACAAATGGTAATGGCACAATTAGCATTTCTTCGACTGATACTCAATTAACTAATGCTCAAGTTACAGGAATGGCCTTAACTAATTTAGATGTTTCAACAGGGGCAGATATTAGTGCAACAGATACAATACTTGGTGCATTAGGTAAAATAGAAAATAGAGTAAGGTTAAATGATGATAAAGTAACTAATACTGATGTTGATGTTTCTATTGCCAATTTAAAGTCTAAACTTAATTCTGATTTTGCAGGAGATTTCACAATAGGAAATCAAACTGATGATACTGCTACATTTACAGGTCATCTTTCTGTTGGAGGAAATTTGACTGTAACAGGAACTACAACTACTGTAAATACTCAAACTATTAATGCTCAAAATGCTATTGTATTTGAAGGTGCAACTGCTGATGACTATGAAACTACATTAACTATTGTAGACCCAACGGCTGATAGAACAATATATTTACCAAACGCAGATGGAACAATTGCATTAGCGGGTGGTAATGTTGCATCGGCTGATACAGTAGATGCTACTTTAGATAATACAAATACAGCATATAATCTTTTATTCGCATCAACTCCTTCTACTAGCGGCGACCCTGTAGCATTAAAATATGATACAACAGTAACATATAATCCTAGCACTAATAACTTGTATAGTGGTAGTTTACAATCTCAAACTAGCATAACTGCAGGTTCTTCAATAACTACAGGAGGTCATCTTAGAGCAGAAACAAGAGTTCTTTCTGGTAATACTACATCAGGGTTAATTGGTTCATATTTTAGTGGTAATCTTAATGATGGTAGTGGAGGACAAGGTTCAGCAGTAACAAGAAATCCTATATTTGAAGGATATGGAAGTAGATATGCAG
>CEPK01078958.1_pt1 | contig 15102 bp, 38 predicted proteins | sample 356231 | NCBI WGS metagenome assembly CEPK01 (sample SAMEA2620259, study PRJEB7988) | marine metagenome | biome: marine biome (ENVO:00000447); feature: deep chlorophyll maximum layer (ENVO:xxxxxxxx); material: "saline water (ENVO:00002010), including plankton (ENVO:xxxxxxxx)" | depth 80 m
AGAAAGGCAGCGATTGATTTCTCATCGCCAGAAACATTGAGAGTGTTTTGACACCAGTTAGGCATAATAAACGCTCCTTTAGTAAATGGGTTTGTAGTTGGGTAGAGGAACAATCTTGCCATCAAGATAAAGGTTTACGCTTTCTTCAAAACTATCCCACCAATCATTTGAGGTAACTGAACGCGGACGAGGCTCATTCATATGCTTTGACGGATCACTAAGGCTCATGACTACCTCGCAAGCATCACTATACCAAACGCCCATAAGAATAAGGTCGCCCACGTTCTTTACCATATTTGAATAAAAGTTTTCCATTACCAGTTCACCGGGTCATTAGGGTTGTATGTCTTCGTGTCTACAGTGTCAGCGTCTTTATAATGTTCTTCGGCAATAACCGCAAGCTGTCGAAGCAAAGTAGCTTTATCATCTGGATTAGATGGCAGCAGATCATCAGTATCTACATCTACTTCCTCTATTTCATAATGATTATCTCGGCAAGAGTTCATTAGCTCAAGATGATCCAGCTCACCCTCTGCATCGCTAAGGGAGTCAAAGTAGCGTGGTTCATAATCTTCGACTCTAACATAACTAACAATCTTATACTTAGTCATTGGTAACTCCATCATTTTTAGCGATCCTTTCGAGACTTGATGCGATCGAAAATAGCGGAGCACAAACAAAGAATGTAGCAAGACAAAAAACGATATAGTAAAGAAAATCCACAGTACCTCCTAATGGTTCTTGGGCCTGTTGAGATGTAATAGCATAGCTAAAAAAAGTTTCATTTAGGACTAAATGATTTTTCTCCCCTTTGTGGATTGGGGAAGAGGCTGGGTATAAAACTTTTCTCCCCGAAGGGATTATCCTATGCTTGTATTGGCGTTTCCATTCCAAACAAGAGAGTGAGTGCCTGCATGAACTTATCATCATCGCCACTAAGCACTTCTTTAGGATTTTTAAAGACAAGGTGATCGATTGGCACCTGCCTAACGTGACCAACTTCATTCGAGTCAGTTATCATTACATAGACACCATTTATAGCCCCAGTCTGTGGGCATCTGTTTTCATCTATAATAACACCATTGCCGCCGGGGACTTCTTCCCCATCATAATGTACTCTATCTTTGATTAGAACTTGTTGATTGATGTATCGCATATTATAATGATACCCCGAGCAGCAGTATTGTCAAGCTGTTTTTTGTAGATAAATTTCTCCGTTGCACAAGGCGAGACATACCTCAAGCATGTTCGACTTGCCAACAGATGCCGGATCTACAGGGATTCCCCAGTTTGTATCCTTTCCAGTATCTTGAACGAAGATCCCGCTATTAGGTGTGTTACCAAGAATATGAAAGGTTGATTCGTGATGCTTTGGAACAGTAACAGTAACTCTTCCATTCTCATCTTCCTTTACATAGGTTAGCCCAATGCGAGTAAGTTGGAGATTTGACTTTGCATATCCGAGCTTACGCATACGCGCAAAGAACTGACGACGAGTGAGTGGTTTATTAGCCATTTTTAAATGCTCCTTCTAAAGAATGTGCAACTGATACTGCACCGTCAATGATGTTTGTATAAAGTTTCTTCGCTTGTCTTGGGTTGTTGACGGACCACGCCATAACAAAAAATGATACAATAAGAATCACAAGTATAGATGGTCCGCCATTACTTTTCTTTGCCATTACTTCTTCCAACGCTCATCACGAGAGAAGATCATGCCTTCTTCACGCGCACGCGCCCGCTCAACCGCCTTTCTTGACTTTTCCGATCCGTGCTGCCTATCAAGATGATAGGACGCCCTCTGAGCCTTCTTTACAGACTTTTCATCTGCATACATAAGCTGAGTTACTTCTCCACCATCATTGATAAACTTTTGAATAGCGGCGTTCATTTCTTCTTTGGTCATAGACATAGCTGCCTCCTAAAAGATTGAGATTGAGTTAGAGTTCTTTCTGACCCTTGCCTTGCGAGGCTTAGAGGTCTTCTTTTCGATCTTCTTACTGAAGAAGAAATCCTTTTCAAAGTCGCCACTACTTATTGCTTCTTTTACCAAGTTAGAATAAATATAAAGTGGAGCAACACAGTTTAGGCCGACAAAGTTGCCACCGCCACTTCCCCTCTTATGACCAACCCAATATGGCCGACCCTTTTCGTTCCTACAGAACCTATATTCATTTCCGTTATATTCAACTACACATTCCATGATGCTCTCCCGGCTTTATTATGAAGTCTCTGCCTTCACACTGTAATAGCATCCAGAAAAAAAATATCTATAACTGGTTTATGAAGATAATAAATAAAAATGTTAAATTTTTACACCCAAAAAACACCCCACCGGGGGAGAAAGGTTTTACACCCACTTTAAAGTATGTCGCCAGGGGACTTGGGTATAAAAGTTTTCTCCCCGAACTCGCCAGTTTCCTGACGAGCCGGGCGGTAGGTTAGAGCATGTTGATCCGGTTATGCAGCTTCCGGCGAAAGTACATAGCCTTTTCGGAATCTTCAGGCAGCCTCTCCAAAAGAAGCATCGCCTCCGCACGCGCATGAAGATTATTTATAAGATCCTCGCGCATAATGTTTCGGATCATTTGGTAAAGTTCAGATCGTTCGTGTCTATTCACGCACACTCCGTGCTTATGGTTAGGAAGAAGGGTGGGGGTAGCGGCACCCCCACCCTCGGGATTAGTCTGCGCTAACAGACTCGGCAGCGTTCATAACCGCATCCACGGTCGAACGCAAGAGAGAAACAACCTCTGCGAAATCACCAGCGGGGATCTTTGCTGGCTTCGCTCCCTTGCCGCTTCTAACTCGGAAGGAGATAGTGCCGTCAGACTGCTGGATAGTAGCCCTAACGGTTTCGGCGGGAGAAAGGTTCTCCTCAACAACCTCTTCGACTCCGTTAGAAACGAAGTGCTCCAAGGTCGAAACGTACTCTGCAAAGTCAGAGGCCAGCATAGACTGAGCCCCGGTTCCCTTGCCTCGGTTGGTGGCGAAAGAGATAATCGCCTGACCCTGATCATTCAGCGAAACCTGCATGGTTCGCTTGATAACGTCCACAACGGACTCACTGATCTCGGACTGAAAGATGTTAGCCATGATAGCCTCCATGCGGTATTGGGGGTTATTCCCCTTCGCTCTTTCTAATAGCATACAGAGAACATTTAGAAATGTTATTTTTTTACACCCAAAACTCCCAGCGGGGGAGAAAACTTTTACACCCAAATGGCCAGCCTGGCGATAGAACTTTTGCACCCAAAAAATAAATATGGATGTAGAACTTTTCTCCCCAAAAAATTATTCTTCTTTGCAGTAGGATAACCCAGCCAATCAGGTAACAGGAGGAATTATGCACAACTTATGGCCACTTATTATGCTTGGGCTGTTTGCTTGCGGCAGCGAGGAAGAAGACACCGGTACGGATACCGGTGCCGAAGATACCGCGCTTGTCGAAGAAACTGCCGAAGAATAAATAATAAAACCGCAGGTAGGCATGGGTTCACAGATGCCTTACTTTCTTGATCTTGACAAGACAACTCTACTTTTAGCAATCCAACTGCTCCCATCTTCATCACTAATGCAGCGATAGGTCTTGATCCTGTATCTATCTCCACGCTTGATATGTCCACGTCTATGATCTCGTCTACACGTATGAACAGAGAGTGCGATTACTTTGGACCAAGTGCCGTCTTCAAGATCGTAACCAGAGTGCTCAAGCCAGGGCCTTTCGGCATTTTCAAGCTGCCCTTCCCTGCATGAATGTCCGCCCTCTGATGCGTGGCATCCACACTTATAATAATACTGGCCCCAATCATCCGGCACATTGTCCCAGCCCATCACTCCTCCTTTGTTTTATTTTCTAAGTCAAAAGCTCTTTTCTCAATATCTATTATTGCACGCTCAAGCTCTTCATCTGTGAGAGGCTTACATACGTCCGTAAGCCATGCCTCCAGATCTGACCTGCGTAATGCACGGGCAAGCAAGCCCACATCGTAACCCAGCTTCATCACTTCTCCCCGCCTTGGATAAGGGCCAGAAGCCTGGCCCTCTCCTTTTTGGCACCAACGTCTTTTCCAAGACGCTGATCCAGAAGCTGGAGTTGTTGCTTGGGGCTGCGCGCAGCCCTCTGCTCTGCAAGCTGAATAGCCTGCTCTCTAAGTTGCTCGCGACGAACGCGACCACGATTTATAGGCATTTAGACCTCCTTTAGTCTTTGTTGCCAGTCATTCCACTGTCTAAGCTGTGGGTCATCATCAGCGCCCCATCTTTGATTCAGCCCTTTCTCAAGCCATAGGCCTTCGTGATCCAGAGCCCACTTTACCGCATCTTCCTCGGTTTTTACACCAGAGGCATTCAGACAATCTATGAGTTCCTGATCAGTAAAGCACTCATCAATCGAGGTGCAGCTACCTCGGCCAACCATTTTGTGTTCTCTAATAGCATTGACTCGATTCATCTCTGGCTCCCATCTAAACAGTGGTTCGTTACACAGTCTAATAGCATACAGAAAATATCTACAAATGCCAACTTTTTACACCCAGGCGGCCCCCCGATACAAACTTTAGGCCCCATTACTCATCGGGGAGAAAACTTTTATACCCTACTTGTGAGGCCTGCCTACGCCCTTGAGCCTTGTAATGCCGGTGTAACCACTGACTTTCTTACCATACAGAATGATGGTGAACTGATTATTACCATTTACACTAAGAAGAAGATCTCCTGTGCACCCTGCTGTGTCATGTGCGCTATTACTTATACTGAGATTTCTCCAATCTCCATTGCCACTCAGAGATAGGCAAGGAATATCGGTATCAGCATCCCAAGATAGAGTTATTGGAAAGGCGGAGTCAGTGACTGATGCACTCCATCTAACATCGGTTATTTTAAATCTTTCATCGCCGTTTGCACCAACCAGTGTGCTTGCATCTACAAGAGTAGCAGTGTCAGCTGGATCTCCTGAGGCGGTTCCTGTTAGCATAACTACAAAGTGCTCAGCACTATCTCCCTGAACTATTACATCTGATGTTAAATCGGCCATATCAACTCCATAAACGTTTGTACATTTATGTGTTAGTATTAGTAGGGTATAAAAGTTTTCTCCCCGAAGGGAGAAGTTAAGTTTTCTTCTTCAACTTACTCTTCTTTTTTTCTTCCTGCTCATTAAGAATCTTGTTGCGCTTTTTAATCTGCTCAACAATGCCCTTGATATATGAGCGATCGGGTGTGTATACGATTTTCTGACCAAACATGATCCCTCTCCGGTGGTAAGACAGTGGGCTTTGCACCCACTTGGAGATCTCTTTGGCTGAATCTCTAAAGCCTTTGCAATCACGAAAGGTTGCGAACAACGCTATCAAGAGTGATTGCGTGTGGGTTACCCGGACCAGATCGTCCATCTTTACGATAGGAGGTAAGACGGCCATCGGCAAGCATACGGTAGATCGTCTTATCGGACACATCCAAGAGTGTGCGAGCCTCGGGAACGGTAACAACACGGAGTTTCTTCATTTTATTTCCTATCATGGGTTTGTGTAAAGGGTGAGGCACCTATAAGCCCGTGCCTCCCTGCGGCAAGATATCTCTACTCTTCTTCAGCGCTTGGCTGCAAGTTGCTTGCTGCCGCTGTCACCGGCCCAACAGTCGAGCGAAGCAGCTCTACGACCTCTGCGAAGTCACCCGCAGGAATCTTGGCAGGCTTGGCACCCTTGCCGGATCGAACTCGGAACGAAATCATTCCGTCACTCTGCCGGATTGTGGACCGAACAGTCTCCGCAGGGGAGAGGTCTTCCTCGGGAAGCTCTTCGATGCCATCAGAAACGAAGCCCTCAAGTGTGTCCACATACTCTGGGAAGTCAGAGGCACGCATTGATTGAGCGCCAGAACCCTTGCCACGATTGGTAGCAAACGATACAATTGCCTCTCCCTCATCGTTCAGTCCCACGCTCATGGTCTGCTTGATGGTGGTGATCACATCTTCGTTGGTTTCGTCTTGAAAAATATTCGCCATTGTTTTTTCTCCTTCGAGCCGTCCATCGGCTTCACACTCTAATAGCATACAGAAAATATCTATAAATGTTATTTTTTTACACCCAAAATACTTTTAGGCCTTTCGAAAATACTCTAATGCCGGGGAGAAAACTTTTATATCCAAAATATATTAATATTCATCTTTTAACCCTGAAAAGGAAGATGTTATGTATAGATTATTTATACCTATAAAAGGACTGTCTTTAGTTGCCTCAAGTTTCATATGTGGATATGCAATCGGACACATCCTATATTTGATTGGATAAGAAACTTTTCTCCCCGAAGGGAGGGCCTTAGCCACAGCGATACTCCCCAGACTCTGGGTCAACCCAATAGTCTCCACCACGCGATGAGCAATAGTCGTCATAAGCATCGTGATAGTCGTCCTCGGGGTACCCATGGCCTGCGAAGGCCTCCTGATGCATTTTATAGGCGGCAGACACCACGGCGTCCATAGCCCTATCTCGGAAAGCCTTATCGCTATTAGGGGGGCTAACCGAAGTAACCTCCGAGCCTTCGATCTCGGCATAGGGGCCACAGAGGTCGGCCCAGCCCTTAACGGTGTGGCCTTCAAACTCGATAGTAACATTATACATATTCACTCCAGTTGCTGATTATAGGTGAGGTGTAAGCCTTACACCCTGTAATAGTATGGTAGAAACTTTTATAAATGTATTTTTTTTACACCCACTATCGATGATTAAAATATTTCTCGAACGTGGAGCTGGGTAAAAAACTTTTCTCCCCGAAGGGAGGGCTACTTTGAGATTAGGGACGCGCACACAAACAACCCGATCCCCGCCACAAGAACATCAGCAGCACCCATATATTCAGCCAGACCAAGAATGATTAGGATGCTTAAAAAGCCTCCAATGATTCTACGAAACATTTTGCTCATTTTATCACCACATGTCCCCGCCATTATTGGCATAGTTACGAATATCACTCAACCACTCTCGATATGGCTTTTTATGAGCGGGATCTTTGAAACGTGTAGATGTACTTTCCGCATACTTTTCACGATTAAAGTATTCACGAAAACACTTTGCATATACAGCATCTGCATTAGGCCCTTCAATAACATGCTCTGTTATTCTGGCTTCTTTGTCCCACCAGTTTTTATATCTTCTTATAAGTGTAAGTTTCATTTGTCTGGCCAATCCTCGTCACGAGCGGTTATCATAGCGCCACTCAAGTCAATAGAATGAGTGGGATCTTCCTGATTAATGTCCGCCCATACGCGCAGCCACCACTTGCCATTATAAAACTCCACCCAAACAACCCTTCCATTTTCTTCTTCTGTCATAGTGCTGAGACCTTCAATCTCAACATCCAAACAAGATTGTTTTGAATCATTATATGGAGAGTCTGAAATAAAAGCCTTAATCATTTACTTTCCCACCCCACTATATTCTCTGTACTGTTTGGGCAGCCATACATGTGTCCCAAGTCAACGGGTGCGTTGCAACACTTATAATGATCATCCTCTATCTTTGCGTTACAGCCTTCGCCCTCCATGCAATACCATTCGCCATATCCAGTACCACACCTGCGTCTGGCTTCCTCCATGACATACCTATCGCCTTCTCTGCCGCAACTCGCACACTCAAACGTATCATCCATACTAAACCAATCGGCCATTCTACCATCCTGGGTATACCCTATTAAGAAGTTTCCATTTATTATTTTCTTGAAGTTGCCATACAGACCCGCTCCATAGATTGATCCCAAACGCGTGCATACGACTGTTTGTTTCGATCTTGAAACGTCTCCCGTTCTTATCAACGCCAGTTACCTTATACATGCTCATGATGCTATCCTATATATTAGTTCACAGGCGATAAAGCCAGCAAAGATTAAAATAATCGCTTCTACACGCCAACCCATACTTACTCCTGCGGCCTAAAGCCACAGAGGATCTGGCACACTTCCCAGTCAACAACGCCATCGATCTGATCTTCAACGATACTGATAAGGGAGATAAGACAATCCTGAATCTCTTGACTGGTAAGGTAGCTTGGAGGAGGTGGAACCTGAAGTTCCTCACAGCCTTCGCCAGAAAAGATAGCAAGAGTATATCCCCCGACTCCATCCATCGAGCAAACAATGACGGGCTTAGTCGTCGTATTGAACAGACTCTTGACCCTTCCCATAACAAATGATGCGTGACTTGCGCCGAACCTTTGCTCCAGTACGTCAACGGCTTTCTGCTCAATGTCGCTAATGTTTGGACTGTATACCTCGGGATAGAAAATGGGTGCGCCTACTTGATCTCGCATTAGAACCTCCGTGTTCGTTACACGGTCTAATAGCATATAAAAAACATTTAGAAATCTATATTTTTTACACCCAAAATTCCCCAGGGGAGAAAGATTTTAATCCCAACTAAACTTAAGCTGCTTATTTTTGGGAGATAAACTTTTCTCCCCATCTGGAAGACAGCGACGACGAATAGACTCATCGGTAACAACATTTGTTACTGCTGCTTTGAATATAAAGTCAAACTCTCTAAGGGTAATAGGACCACCTTCTTCTTCCTCATCGAGAAAGATCCTTACAACCTCGCTTGCTTCTTCTAACATCTTTCGTGCCTCGGGGGTCCACTCGCTATCCCCCGAAGCATGTTCCTTAAAAAATCTTTTTGCCATCAAATCCCCCAGCCATTTGGCTCATGTCCGTGTACGGCTCTCCAGCAGTGGATAAGGTCTATAACAGAGACAGACCTAATGTCACTATCATCTACACTCTTGAAGTCGTTTGATGCCTCAAGATCACTCTGACCCTTGTCTGTAATCATGCATACCATAGCGCCTCCGTACTGCGCTCCTTCATACGTTGAGTGATCGGAGAAAACAAGGTAAGGGCCGTTATTAGTTGAAGACATTTTTACTCCTGTTGGATAATGGTACACCCGATAGGATTCGAACCTATGGCCTACCGCTTAGGAGGCGGTCGCTCTATCCTGCTGAGCTACGGGTGCGTATGATTATTTGGTACCAGCAGCCGGAATCGAACCGGCACGGCCTATGGCCGAGAGATTTTAAGTCTCTTGTGTCTACCTGTTCCACCATGCTGGCGTGTGTGTAAGTGGCTCCCCCGGCAGGACTCGAACCTACGACCCGGTGATTAACAGTCACCTGCTCTACCAACTGAGCTACAGGGGAATAAAGGCAGTCAGAGGTTATGTGACTGCCGATGTAATAAAGAGATATTACTATCTCTAACCATAAACGCATAACCATTTATGGATTTTTTTATCAACATACAGTAGCGCAGCTTTTTTTGGGGCGGAGTGTACTTCAGACTATCGCCTGTGTGCTTTGCCTTCTGTATGTCTGATATATAGCGGTGGTGGGCCGTCCGAGACTCGAACTCGGAACCTGCGGATTAAAAGTCCGATGCTCTACCGGTTGAGCTAACGGCCCTTTGGACCTCCTACTCCCCTTCGTCATCAGGGAATCGGCTGCTCCATTCTTCCGGTGTAATGCCGGTCATAATAAACTCGCGGTGTTCCGGCGAAACATTCGGCATAACATCCTGAATAATAGCGCCACCTTCCCACTGCGAGATCATGTCGAGAGTCAGGCCAGGAATGTTGATTGTAGCGGTCTTGCCGGTAAGCATGGAAGTGCGTGTAATGTCCATGTTTCCTCCTGTTGTGGTTACACTCCATAATAGCATATAAACAAAGATTAGAAATGTTATTTTTTTATACCCAAACACATGCGTAGGGAGAAAACTTTTACACCCGTCTTAAAGTATACCCATCGGGGACCTGGTAGGAAAAGCTTTCTCCCCAAAGCCCCTTTCGGGGCCTTGACTACCACCACTCTATTGGACGTGGTAGTCAATGTTATTAACCTTTGGAGACCAGCATGCTCGACATGGCCCACACTTATTCCCGCGCTTGTACGCCTCACATTCGAATCCAATACCAGCCTGTACCGTAGAAGACAGGATACCTTCGAATGACTTAGGTGGCACTTGCGCAAGCATGGGCGCCGACATTCTAACGACAAGGTTCTCGGGCCATTCATTGCCAACCATTGCCTTAGCAGCTTTCAGCATTCTGATCTCTTTGGTAGGCATCCAGAAGTTAACCCATGGGAGCGCACGAGCTATCTTAACCCAGTTCATGAGATGGCCAACGGACTGAATATCTCCTGAGTCATGAACCCTGAAATAGGGATCGTTCCGGTCAGTATAATGAGAGATCAATCGGATCATCCCCTCAGTCCACTTAGGGTTATCAAGTGCTTCAAGCCTACGACGCAGACCTAACTTTACGCTGGGATAGGCATAGTTACCTCGATCATCAGCATAGCACTTGGAGCATACAGAGCCTGCAATCTTAGCAAGACGCTGTCCTACTTGACATGCTTTAGCTGGCAACGAGGTACTGTACCCCGGCATCTTGGATGGCTTTCCAAGGCTCTTGCCGTGACCGGTGACCTCAAAAGCCTCTCTTAGTGACATGGTGGGTTTCATCTATTCAACCTTTAGTTGGGTTCATACTATAATAGTATAGCTACAAAGGTTAGAAATGTGAAACTTTTCTCCCCAAAAGATATGGATGATGGTTACTGGATATAAAACTTTTCTCCCCAGAGGCCCTCCGAAGAGGGCTTGGGATTTATCTACACTTCATTGTGTTTGTCAAGCAGGGTAGAGTACTCGCAATCTTTGCATACATCCATAGTTCCAAAGAGTTCTTCCTGAAACAAAAAGTCTTTGAGATCTGGAGTATGAACCATGCTCAACTCATCTTCTGGTGTTGGGCATCCACAGTTATCACAGGTGAATAGTTCTTTCATTTCGTCACCTACTTTACTGTTGCATGGTTAGACCAAAACTCAACTGCGCGGGCATAAGCATCCTTATCAAGTGTCACCCCACTTCCACCTTCATCTTTTCCGAGAGCATTTCTCATCATAGTGATCGGAGGCATGGGATCTTCCGAAGGAGAAGATACGGAGTTGATTGATACAATACCCCACTCCCCATCAATCTCCATTCCTTCCACGGCAAGAAGATGCTCGGCAGAATAAAGAATAATATCAAGATATGGTGCAGGCTCAACATCAACATCAAGTGCATCAAACCAGCGCGTGAGTACGGGCAACTCACCTTCGCGACGAGCATCGTATCCTGTATGCAAAAGACTCTCGTTGCGATCAGTGATTTTCACAACACCATGAAGGGCTTCGGTCCAGTTTTCAACAAAGAGGTGCTTACAGAATGGAGCATATCCATCAACCAGTTTGTAGTTTTCAGCAGCCTCATTGATCTTAATCATAAAGCTGGACTGATGCATCTTTGGGATCTTTGTTCCAGTAAAGTCAGGATCATCAAAGTGACGACCACGGGCAAAGCCTGTCATAACAATATTCATACATGTACCTTTGTTTGTGTGGAGGGAGTAACCCCCGCCCCATTACGAGGCGAGGGCTACTTTGAGTAGATCATCAATGCTAAGTGCTTCGTTATCAATCTGTGCTTCAAACGCAGCGTTCAACATGGATGAAAAGTGTGGACCGGGCTTCACACCTGCTTGAATCAGGTGCCTTCCCATGAGTACAGGCTTGATAGGCTCGTCTCCAAACTCGGAGAAGTGATCCCAGCAGGCTTGGCTTGTCTCATGTTCAAAGTCAGGATCGCCAATGTGAACGTGTGGACCTCCACATGAATCACACTTGCACATCCAACCCAGTACATCCAGCCGGATTCTATTATGTAGACGCTTCCATCCAGCCTTGCGAGCCTCGCCTTGAAACAGGTTCCATGGCTGCATGTGTTCGCCCACGATCGACGTTGTTTTCTCAATAATATCCTTATTGTTCATCATACGCCGCAAGAACGATTCAACAACCGGCATACCCGCGCGGTCATGCCCCCATGCTGTCCACAGTCGCTCCTTTGGAAACTGACCGGCGGCCACCATTTCTGGAGTAACCGTTGTGGATGGCTTGCCAACATCGTGACACATGGTTCCGAACATGAACGCTTCAGTCCAACCCTCGGGCAGATCCGCATTATCGCGTACCCATGCAGCACTGTCAACTGTGTGCAGGCTATGAATCCACACATCACCTTCTGGGTGCCACTCGGGGTGTTGCTCGCACCCAATGAGATCGGCCAACTCGGGGAAGTGTACGAGCCATCCAGACTCACGCAAGAACTCAAGACCCACGGATGGAGCGGGAGCCTTCAAGAGTAGCTTGCGAAACTCCTCATGCACACGCTCTTTCGCAAGGTGTGGGAATGAATCAGACATACCACGGATGATGTTCATTGTAGCAGGATCAACGACCTTGGCCTTGCGTGCAAGCAACTGCATACCCCTAAGCGCACGCAAGGGATCTTGCACAAACAATGCAGGATCGGTAGCACGCAAGATGCCGTTAGACAGATCGCTCACGCCTCCGAACGGATCGATAACCTCACCTGTAGACAAGTCCACAGCCATAGCATTGATCGTGAAGTCACGGCGACGACAAGCCTCCTCAAACGTCATGTTAGGATCAAGCTCTACCATAAGATCCTTGTGGCCCACTCCAACATGGTTATCGAGCCTCGGAACATTGATATCAATATCAAGCCCACCACATTCAGAAGCAGCCAGCTTTAGAACGCCAAACTCTCGACCCACCACCTTTGGGGACTTATCGGAAAAGATCTCCTCAAGTCTTGCAAAGGGAAGGCCAAAGACCTCAATGTCCCAGTCTTTAGGCTGTCTGTCATTCATCATATCAATAACGGCGCCTCCTACCAAAAGAGCCTGACCTCCAGCAGACTGAATCCGTTGGACAAGGCTATTTACAATGGCTGGCGCTACAAAAGTCATTCGCATATCGCACCTCCGTTCGTGGTTACACTCTGTAATAGTATACTAACAACAAATCAAAATGTTATATTTTTCTCCCCATCATAAGTGCTTACTTGCGTGGGTATAAAAGTTTTCTCCCCGAAGGGCAAAGGGATTAGCTTTGCCGATCGGATTGTTCTTTTAGCCAACGCTCATGAGATTCTCGATGAATCTCCGAGATACGTTCGCTCATTCTGCGCGTGTGCTTATTTATAACATCCCAGCGACGATTGACTTCCAACTGCTCTTTCAGGAGTTCTTCCTGCATTTTGACAGCCTTATAGTCTTCATGCGCGAGTATGCAAAATGCACCAGCAATAGAGGATAGGAAGCCTATCCATATAAATACTTCAAGCATATCCATTTGTTTCCTAAAAAAATGGCAAGCTACTTTTCCCCCGGCTTGCCAGCGGTCGTCCGGTATTCGATACTCACGAATGAGCAAAGGCAGGAACGATTTAGTGTGAATGTGTATGGGTATGGGGAGGATGGCAACCTACAAGAGCCACCCTCCCCGGGGGTAGTAACCAGCTACCCCTCGCACCCACCACGGAGATTGACCTTTACCTTGCCCTTTCGGGTAGACGTAGGAAGCCCGCTTGCGAGCTTCAACTGTAGATCCTTGACCTCTTGGTTGACATAGCCAATGGTGGTCTTGATCTCATCGCCTACCTTGTTGCCCTTGTTGATAGCATCGGTTGCCGCATCAAGAATCAGGGTTGCGATACCTTCCCGCTGGAACCCTGCCCGATGGAAAGCAATCACCATCGTATCAAGCAGAGGAACCTTGACGGTCGGGGTATAGTCCTCGGGGTTGCCAACGCTAACCTCGCCACCATCGGCTTGCACAGAGAAGGCGTCAATGTTATGAAGCCCAGCAGAGAGATCGATGCCTCTCCTCTTGGCAGCCGCCGTAGCGGAACGGGAAAGGGCGAGAAGCTGTGTATCGTTCAGGTTGTCGTACATTGTTTGTACCTCGTGGTTGGTGGTTACACCCTATAATAGCATATCAATAAACATTAGAAATGTTGTTTTTTTACACCCAGCGTCCCCCGGGGGGAGAAAAGATTACCGCCCATTATGCGCCGGAGCTGGGTATAGAACTTTTCTCCCCAAAGTAGAGCGGCCCCCGCGAAGGGGCCGACTCATTATCCAACTACATACTGACCATGAAGGCCGCAGCACCGAAAGGTAACGCCCTCGATATCCCAGTCTTGAACCCTATGGTGGTGACCGAAGTACCACGTCGAAGGTTTATGATCAGAATGCTTCAGAATGTTCTCAAGGCTGGTAGGAGTTGGCGCACGATCACGCTGTGATCTAACTATAGACACACGCGAAGGTGCATCATGAGTTACAACAACCTCTGGCTTCTCAGACTCAAATCGATCCATGAAAAGCGTGAAATCAGCATAGGTTGGCGTTTCAGCAGCCCACCAGTCAATGCCGGGGGTTCTCATGTGTCGATCTGTGCTTTCAGCCCCACCAAGGAAAATATGTTTTTTATCGTCCAAGGTATGAACCGAACCACGTTGAGCAAAGAAGCAGCCCGGAGCAAGTTCCACAAGATCAGGGTGGCCCTGCTTTGCAGACAGCTTGTTCCACCGATCCCAGTTGTCATGATTGCCTCCACAAGTAATCCAAACTGGACCTGGCCGATTCTTTCGAGCGCGTTTCTCAAAGTATCCAAAGACAGGGCATTGACCACCCGGCCACCGGATTCCAAAGTCACCAACCTGAACAACATAGTTGGCACCAGCTTCCGTTGCCGCTGCGTCAATCTCGGCAACATGCTTTGCATATCCGTGTGTGTCACCTGCATAAAAGATCATATCATCCTCCTTTCACTATATTATAGTATGTCTATATTATTTAGAAATGTTATTTTTTTATACCCATGTATACGAGCCTAAACCACAAAGCTCCTGGGCCCAAAAGTTTTCTCCCCGAGCTTCCCCCCATTACGAGGGGAAGCAATATGAGGTAAGGGGTCCGGCCGGATTGGTTACCGGAAGCAGCCCTAACCTATGTTCGTATCAATAGCAGTCCGTCCAATGCTCTCCAGTTTCATAACCCCACTGGCTACGACAAGCCAGCATCTGCCCGCTTGAGTTGTAGTCAGCACCACACCCGCAGGTGTTAGTGAAGTTAGCGAGAACAACCTCTCGGCCACAGGAACACTTACCAATGGCGGGATTGCTATAACCACGCTC
>CEPK01070044.1_pt1 | contig 15097 bp, 15 predicted proteins | sample 356231 | NCBI WGS metagenome assembly CEPK01 (sample SAMEA2620259, study PRJEB7988) | marine metagenome | biome: marine biome (ENVO:00000447); feature: deep chlorophyll maximum layer (ENVO:xxxxxxxx); material: "saline water (ENVO:00002010), including plankton (ENVO:xxxxxxxx)" | depth 80 m
AGTTTTTACAATCTTTAATTGAACATCCATTCGGTAAATTTCGCTTCTAAAATCTAATTTTTCAATATTTTCATGCGACTTGTACTAACCAAATAAACATACTTAATTTCTAACATGAGAAGTAAAAACAAAGAGATTCTTGTTGTCGGAGATAGGATTTTAATTAGGCCAGATCGTGGTGAAAAAAAATCTAAAGCTGGACTTTATCTGCCTCCAAGTGTCGTAGAAAAACAAGAGATTCTGAGTGGGGTGGTCGTTGAAGTTGGTCCAGGCATACCATTAGGAAACCCTGATGATGACATTGAAGAACCATGGTCCAGCAATAATAATAACTCGGTGAAATATATTCCACCGCAAGCAGATGTTGGCGATATGGCATTGTTTTTAAATAAAGCATCCATAGAAGTCAAAATTGAAAATGATGATTTTCTAATTGTCCCCCAATCAGCTATTTTAATATTGATTAGGGATGATATAAATAGTTTAGCTGATTAATTTTTATTTTTCCATGCCAACGGCTGGTCTTTATATACACATTCCATTTTGTCGTATAAAGTGCATGTATTGTGATTTCTATTCTATAACTGAACGCGATGATGATATTCCTAGTTTTTTCAAGGCTTTATTAAAAGAAATTCAATTATGCCCTATTGACACAAGTAAATGGAAGATAAATACAATTTTTATTGGGGGCGGTACTCCTAGTCTAATTCATCCTGATCTAATAATAAAATTAATAAACACATTATCAGAAAAATTTGATATATCAAAGGTCGTTGAATTCACTATTGAAGCAAACCCTGGAGAAGCAGAAATGGAAAGCTTAAAAGAGTTCCATGATTTAGGAATAAATAGATTATCCATTGGTGTGCAATCATTAGAACCAGAATTATTAAATTTTTTAACCCGCAATCATAGCCCAAGTGATGTAATAACTACTTTTGAGAATGCACGAAAAGCCGGATATAAAAATATAAATTGTGATTTAATATATAATATCCCAAATCAAACAATAGATATTTGGAAGCGTGATCTCCAAAAAGTGATCGATCTACAACCGGATCACATATCTTGCTATTCCTTAACAGTTGAAAAAAATACAAAACTTTTTAGATACGTTGCTGATGGCACAATTACTATGCCAAGTGATGATGAAAGCATTAATTACTATGAATGGACTCAATCATCTCTTTCTAATAACAACTTTGTACAATATGAAATTTCAAATTGGAAAAAACCAAATAGAGAATGCATGCACAATATTCACTATTGGAAAATTAATCCATATTTATCTTTTGGTCCATCTGCACATAGCTTTGATGGTGAAAAAAGGTATTCTAATGTGCGAAGTTTGGATAAATATATTAGGTTAATTAAAGAAGGAAAAACTCCAATAGATTTTAGCGAAGATTTTTCTGAAAAAAATTTTACAAATGAATTAATTGGATTTGGATTAAGAATTAGTGATGGAATAAATTTAAATCGAATTCCAAATAAATTTAAAAAATCAGTCAAAAAATCGATTGAAGAAAATCAAATTAAATGGGGTAATTATTTTATATTTGAAAAGGATAGATTAAAATTAACTAACAAAGGATTCGCTTTTTCTGATGCAATTGCAGTCGATCTTATGATTTAAATTAGATTCCACCTTTTTTCAAAGTGATTGATACCGGGCAATGATCTGAGCCCATTATATTATCATGAATATCTGCATCTTCAAGCTGATCAATAAATGTTTCATTTGTAAAAAAATAATCTATACGCCAACCAACATTCCTTTCCCTCGCCCCGAATCTATACGTCCACCAAGTATAGCGATTAGGCTCAGCATGAAAATGTCGAAAAGTATCAACCCATCCATTTGAAACATAAGTATCTAACTTTTCTCTTTCTATGGGCATAAACCCTGATGTTTTAACATTTTCTTTTGGCCGTGCTAAATCAATTGGATGATGAGCAGTATTCCAATCACCAGTTACAATTACATTGTTCCCACTATCTACTTGTTCATTAATTATGGGCAATAGTTCATCGTAAAAATCTAATTTATAATTTAGGCGAACATCGTCTTTCTGACCATTTGGGAAATATATATTATAAAGTAAAAAATCATCATGTTCAGTAAGCAAAACACGTCCCTCTGAATCAAACCTTTCTATACCTAAACCTTCTTGTACAAAGTGTGGCTTCTCTTTAGAAAATGTAGCTACTCCACTATAACCAGGTTTTATTGCAGAATGCCAAAATGTATGATATCCATGATCCTCAATTAACGATGAACCTAACTGGTCGATCTTTGCTTTTGTCTCTTGGACACAAAGGATATCTGGCTGTACTTCGTCTAGCCAATTTAAGAATCCTTTTTTTTCAGCGGCACGAATGCCATTTACATTCCAACTATATAGCTTCATTTAAGTATGAAATTTAATAAATGTTTTATTGATTAAAGATCTTTAATCAATTGATTTGTTTTAATAATACTGATAGATAAATTAAATTTACATTATAATAAGCAAGGTTGAAATGGAACCTGAAGAGGTAAAACTATTAATTGAGAACGGTATTCCAGGTGCTAAAATAGAAGTAGTTGATACAACAGGCACAAAAGATCATTTTAGTGCTATTGTAATTAGCTCTTCATTTGATGGCTTATCTTTAATTGAACAGCATCAAAAAGTTTATAGTGCTATTGGAGATCATATGACAAGAGAAATTCACGCTCTTCAATTAAAAACATTTTCAACTAAAGAATGGGAAAAAAACAATCCGCAGGAAAATTAATGGACTTAAAAGAACAAATTAAAAATGATATAGCAGAAAATCCGATTATACTCTACATGAAAGGTACAAAGGATATGCCGATGTGTGGATTTTCAAATCAAGTAGTACAAATTCTAAACCACTATGGAGTGGAATATAAAGATATTAATATACTTGTAGATCCTGAAATTCGGATCCAATTATCTGAGCAATCAGGTTGGCCAACGATACCTCAACTTTTTGTTAAGGGGAAGCTAATTGGAGGAGCCGACATTACAATGGAATTACATCAAAAAGGTGAGCTTCTTGACATCCTTGATGTAAAAGAAAATTAATATTTTAAAGTTTGCTGATTAATGATTAGGACATCTAATTTTGCAACCGCTTTAAAGATAGTTTTTTATAATTAGTGGCCCGTTCGTCTAGTGGTTAGGACTCAGGATTTTCATTCCTGCAACAGGGGTTCGATTCCCCTACGGGCTACAAAAAATTATATTAATTAAATTGATATAATGTCTTTTACTTTACATCCTTTCCTAGTTCATTTCCCAATTGCATTTATTTTTGGTGCGTTTATTCTTCATACAATACATCTAATTAAATCAAATTGGATTCATAAAACAACCGGCTTATGGTTAGTTGGTTTATCAGCGATATTTTCAATATTCTCCTCAATAACTGGAGAATGGGAACTTAAAAAAGCTACTGAAAAAAATTATTCAACTGAGGTGACCAACTTAATGAATCAGCATGAAATATTTGGTAATGTGGTTACCTGGGGATCAATTATTTTTTTTATTTTTTGGATGTATTTATTTTATAATTATAAAGATGATAGGCGCATTGATATCATCGCTTTTGCTTTTTTATTTTTATTAGTCTGTGCTGTATTTTTTACAGCTTACCTTGGAGGTACGTTAGTTTGGTCACATGGAGTAGGAAGACATTAAATCAATTTGATATCATATTGTAAATAACTGATCCAGATTCTGAGTTCGTTGAATAATCATAACCTAATAAATGAGTGATTGTTGCAGCAACTTGATTCATATATATATCATTTGATTCAGTTATTTCACCTTGAGCAGGTGTATCAGGACCTATGATTGCAGACCATATATACTTTGCATTTGGCACACTTGCACCATGGCTTCCCCACTTATTATCTTTATACTTTCCTCTACCATGATCTGTTGTTATAATCATAGTAGTTTTATTTTTGTACTTTTCATTTGATTGAATCCAAGTCCAAAAGTTTTTGATATATCTATCCAAACGATTAATACCATAAAGATATTTATCATACTTTATATCATGTGCAAATCCATCAGTTTCATCAAATGATATATATAAAATTCTTGGTTTATTCAATTTCAAATATTCGAAAGCATATTCATATGTAAAAACATCCCAGCGTACTCCGCGCCCATATCCAGGGTACGGAATTTCTGAAATAAATGAATTCATCCATCTTTGTTTAACCGTAATTATTTTATCTTCAAGAGGGTATGCGCCTGAATTAATGGTGAATGAGTTTCGTTGATTATTAATTATCCAATCAAAAACATCCCATGAGGCAAAAGCTGCAACGTTATTTCTGAAGCCATCTTTTTCATTCATAAATTCTAAAACATTCTTATTGGGGTTATATTTCTTATCGTTACTATTAACACTATCATCGCTAAATCCAGTAAGTAATTCACTATAACCAGGATAAGAAAAAAGGTATGGATTTGTTAACTCCATTGAACTACCCTTGAATTTATTACCATAGATTTGTCCATTCTCAAAAATCGTTGACCACAGGAATGGCATTAGCTTCTTTCGACGTTGAAAATCATTATCATCCCAATAATTCTTTTTTGTTTTATCAACATCAACCACAAGCGTGTCATTATTAATAATATTTGGGTCGGCTCCAGTAAATACTTCTTCCCACCTAACACCATCAAGGGTTATTAAAATTATATTTTCTGTATTGTAACCCTTTGGATTTATAATCTTATTACTATCACATCCAGATATAATAACACTTAATATTATCAGAATATTTATGGACTTACTGTTCTTGATTATAAATCCACTTATTTATTTTGTTCTTTTTCAAGATTTAATTGATTGATATCAACATCCCAATAATTATCACCAATTAAATGTTTTACAAAATATTCAGCTCTTAACCATGCCCAATAATCATTCATATTTCCAAAACCATGGCGTTGACCTGGGAATATAAAGAAGTCAAACCTTTTATTAGCTTTGATCAATGCTTCAGCCATCCTCAATGTACCTGCCATATGTACATTATTATCAACATCTCCTGTTGTTAGCATTAAGTGACCTTTAAGATTATTAGCTAATTGAGAATTTTTTGCAATATCATATTCAAACGTTATTTTTCCTTCATCATCAACTACTTCCTTGATACCATGATGTTTTTCTGACCAATAACTATTATAAACATTGTTTTCATGATTTCCTGCAGATGAAACTGCAACTTTGAAAAAGTCAGGATATACAAGCATCGCTGCAGTTGACATAAATCCTCCTCCTGAATGTCCGTAAATACCTACTCTATCCATATTAATAAAACTATGCTTAGCAGCTAACTGCTCAATTCCTGCTTTTTTATCCGCCAATCCATAATCTCTTAAATTTCCATAACCATAATTATGATACCACTTTGATCTCCAAGGATGACCACCACGATTACCAATTGTTATGACAATAAATCCAAATTGAGCTAAATGTGTTGTGTGATGCCTCAATTGATTGAAGGCTTTTGCCACAGATTCGGTTTGAGGTCCTGGATATACATAAGCAATAATTGGATATGATTTATTTGGATCAAAATCAAAAGGTTTAGTCATAACCCCATATATATCCGTAATCCCATCTGCTGATTTCACTTGAAATGGCTCTGGATACTTAAACCCAGCAGCTATTAATTGTGACATATCCGATTCTTCCAAATCAAGTAATTTTTTACCCATGGTATTATAAAGTGCTGACTTTGGTTGTGTATTGACCCTTGAATAATTACTAATAAAATATTTATTTGATTCATCCATATTTACTCGGTGGTCAAAGTTTCCACTATTTAATAACTTTAATCGTGTCCCATCCATTGAGACTCGATATAAATGTTGATAGTATGGGTCTTCATCTTTTTCTCTTCCATTTGCCATAAAGTAGATATTCCCTTTAGCCTCATCAATACCAACAACAGAACGAACTGAAAATGGACCATTTGTAAGCTGTTTAAGGACTTCGCCTTTCGAATTATATAAATATAAATGTCCCCATCCATCTCTCTCAGACCACCAAATCATATTCCCATTATCCATTAGTTCAAGTCTCTGTAAATCAATATATGTATTTAACCTCTCTTCAAAAAGCACTTCTACTTTTCCAGTTTCAGTATCAGCTCTACATACATCTACCTTGTGCCAATCTCTACTTTGTCTATAAAAATAGAGGTGCTTTGAATCTTTAGAAAGCCACAAATTTCTTCTTGGCTCATCACTGTCTGGATAAATAAAGTTTCTTGATGCGTAAAGACCCACTCTTTGATCTTTAAAATTATCTGTATCTACAACTACAGCTCTATCACTATCTAAATCATATACCATCATCTCATACTGTGAAACTAGTGAATCTCCAGCCATATCATATTTGTATGTTTCAAGTTCAGGTCTTTTGTGACCGACTGAATGCACAACCCATAAATTCTTTACTTTTCTTCTATCTGCGCGTATAAGTGCAAATTTATTAGAATCTTTTGACCAATAAAGATTAACCTTTTTTCGATTATTCTTTTCTTTTTCTCTTTTTGAATCGATTGTTCCTCTAGCCCAAAATCTTGAGTTTGAGTAACTAAAATGTTCTTCACCATTATAAGTTAATTGAATTTCATCTAATTCAAGTTTTTTTGAAGCTTTATCAGCTGATTTTTTATCTTTATCTCGACGAGCATCTAAAACTTTTTTATATTCTGATTCATCAATTTTGAAGAGGTTATCATTACGAACAAAAACAATAGTTTTTCCATCAGGTGAGATGCTTGCCCAATCAGGATGATTATCAGGGGCTTCCCATTTATCTAGCTCTCTTAATGTTTTTCTTTTGATATCATATTCAAAATGAAAAATTTTCTTTTTCGCTTTTTGTCGCTTCCGCTTTTGTTCTTCTTGATTCTCATCATCTTCTATTTCATCTTTTTCTTCATCTTGAGATGATTTGACATCAAATTGAATTATATCGTCTTTAACAAATTTTATTTTTTCTATTGGTAAATGTTTCCCATCCCATGGGTCGAGTGTTAACCGTGTTAACTGAGATGCTATTTTATCATTATCAAATAATTTTTCTTTAGTTCCTTTTAAAGGATCAACAATATAAAAGGCACTCCCATCTGACGACTTCCATTCATACCAAAAATTATTTGTTCCTTTAATCCACTTAGGATTTAAAGATGTCGAATAAGTAAGTTTTTTAATTTTGTATGGAGCAAATTGCGTTGCTAAATCATAATTAGCTTTATTTTTTTCATTTAAACCAAAAGATTGGGATATAAGAATAAATACTAAAAAAGTATATTTGTTCAACGATTTCATTTAAACCTCCTCAATGAATAAAATAAATCGGTTATTTATATGATGCTATTGGCTTGGTTGCAATTGGATATACCCAAATTTCAAAAGAATTTTAAAAGTTACAACAACTATTGCAAAAATTATTGGAAATTAAATTTCTCAAGATGTGAAATCTTAAGAATCTTTTGAGTAGTCTTTACCTCTTTTTAAATAAACATAAAATGATACAGAAGTATCAGAAGAAAATAAACCATAACCACCATCAATATTTGAACCGGGTAATATGTATATATTATTTCCTATGGGATCTCCTTTTAAATAATTATAATAGTTCTTATCTGTAGATTGAACAGTTATTAACTGAAGACCGTAGTAATTAAAGAATAACCAACTCATTCTAATCGGTGTTGTTTCTACAGACCAGACAAAAGGATTCTCTCTTGATGGATTATTATTCATATCACGCTGGTATTGACCTTTCCATATTCTATTAACAAAACTGGTATCATAAATCAAATTAATATAAGTGCTATCACGAACGCTATTCCAATTGTAATCATAAAAAACACCATTTTCTTCAGGTTCTAAGTCCATACTATCACTTTCAAGAGCGTAGGTCAATGTTCTAACTAACTTTGATGAATCATCTATTGTAAAATCAAGCATAAACAGAGGATACGAAGCGAAGCTTCCTGTAAAACATTGACCATAGTTATATAATAGAGTATCCACCTTTCCTTGAATTGGGTTACCATTTTCATCCATATTATTAACATTAATTTCTGGAATTGACAAAATGGTGCCATCCCTACAAGTATAAGTTGTTAAGTCAGTTTTAGTATCAATATTTAAAGATTTTGGAATGGTAGTTTTTGAAGACAAAACTTGTCCTCCAACTTCAACTGTCAATTTATATGTTTTTCCGGGTAAATAAATAATTGACTTATCTGTTTGATAACGACCTGGGCGACCAGACACAGGATAGGCTTGAGCATCAATCATATCCCCAGATATAGTTACTTTTGCATCATCCACCCATAATTTTTCGGCATCTATATTTTCATCTAATGAAGCACTTCTGGAAACAAAAACTGTATCATTTATCATTGCTTTATTGCCAGACAAATTGGCAAAAACTACATACTTTTCAATGTAAGGAGATTCTGGATCATTAAACCCATCACAACCCATAATGATTAGGAATAAGCTAAATATATATACTTTGTTCATCAAAAATTCCAGGTTATTCCAATTGTTGGAATTAATGGAAAAAGACTAACAGCATTTCTTTGTATCCGACCTTCATCATTCTCATCTACATTTGGTTCTCCTTTATCAGGTTTTCCATTTCCATTTTTATCATGTTTTTTTAAATCCCAATCACCATCATCATCAATTCCATTAAACGTATTCCCAAGTGGATAAGTATATGTAAAAATATTTTCTCTATTATATACATTTATTACTTGAAAAAATATATCAAAATTCTTTCGATGCCAAACGGCGCCAAGATCTAATCGATGATATGATGGGTATCTGCCACCATTTCTAGTTGCAGGAATTGTACGATAATTCTGTTGTGATCCTCCTGGAAGATTCTCTAAAAAGTAACCATTGATAGGGGTAAAGGCCTGCCCAGATTGAAGCGTATATTTTAAATTAAATTCCCACTGTTTATTTAGTTGATAATTTGATAAAATATTAAAAACATGAGAACGATCCCAATTTGTAAAGTACTCTTTATTGTTCATTTTCTTTCTACTCACAGACCAGGAATAACCAGCCCAACCACTTAACTTGCCTATTGATTTCTGTATAAAAAGTTCTGCTCCATATGCATATCCATCAGCTGGTGTTAAAAGATCAAGAATGCTCTCATTTTCTACTCTTCCATCCGTTGTTGCACGCCTTTCTTCATAAGTCAGCATATCCGTGATATTTTTGTAATAGCCTTCAATTTGAATTTTTATTCCTCTATTCATAAATTGCTCGTATCCTAAAACAAACTGTGAAGCTCGTGAAGGTTCACCTTTTTCATCTATTGCAAACCAACTATCAAGAATCTGTTGTGTGAAATCATCTTGAAAAGTTGAAATAAATTGATGATAGTTTCCCATAGCAAAATTAATAAAACGATCATCATTAATTATAAATTTACTGCTTAAGCGAAGGTCTGGATATAATCCCGAACTATGACTTGAAAAAGTGCTTATTCTAATACCTGGTTCAATAATAAATCTTTTATTTGGCTTCCATTTTACTTTCGAATAGAAAGCTAATTGTGAGGGTGCTGTTCTAGAATCAAATAAAGTTTCATCATTAAATCTTGAATTATATTTAATATCTAAATCTTTAAGTTCAGCCCCAAAAAATAAATTGAATTCCTGGCTTTTAAAATAAGATATATCACCAGCTAAAGTAATATCTCTTAGGGGGTTGTATTCATTGATTCCTGCTTCACCACCTAAGCCAAATCTTGTATAAAAACGACTATTCGCTAACAAAAAATTTCCTATTATTTTTTCGTTAAATACTCGACGATATGCCAAACTCGCAGTTTCATTACCCCAATCCGAATCTAGGTCTAGATCTGAATATTGAAGATCATCTACGCCGCGGTAAAAGCTTAGAGAAATTCTATCTTTTTCATTTAAATCGGTGAACACATGTCCCTGAAGATCATAAAAGTAATATGGAAAGTTAAAGTCAGTTACTTTAGGTAATAATTTATCAAAGTATGTCCTTCTACCAGCCAACAGCCAAGCACCATTCAGAAAGGGTCCTTCTAAAGTTGTCTGAGCTGACAAGACTGAAATACTAGTACTACCTTCAAATTTATTTCTATTACCTTCACGGCTACGAATATCGAGTACAGCTGATAGCCTTCCACCATACTCGGCATTATAACCTCCTTTTATAAGTTCAGCATCCTTTACTGCGTCAACAATAAAGTTAGAAAAAAGACCACCAAGATGAGATGGATTATAAACAGTTATCCCATCCAACAATATTAGGTTTTGATCTGTATTACCGCCCCGAATGACAAGACCAGTACTGAACTCTGATGTGGTTAATACACCAGGAAGAGATTGAATAGTTCGAAAAATGTCTGGCTCTGCAAGTGAAGGTTGTGCTTTTAAAACTCTTGGGGAAAGTGAAATCCTACTAGGTTCAATTTTGTTCAATCTTTCAATTTCTTCAGCACTCACATCAATCTCAACAATCTCTATAGCTTCGATTTCCATCGCAATATCAAGATTAATAGATTTATTTTTATTTATAATATCATTATCAAAATTGATATTCTTTTTAAATCTTTTATAACCAACATATGAAACAATAAGAGTGATCTTATTTGAAGGAATTTCAGAAAGAACGTAATACCCATTAATATCAGTAGCCATTCCTTTGCCAGTCTCTTCAACAAACACATTAGCTCCGATTAAAGCTTCTCCCGACAAACTATCTGTTATAAATCCATATATCTGATTTGAATTAGACTGATTTGGATTAAGCTGAGAAAATATCAGATTAAAAATGAATAAAGGGAAAACAAATAAAAACTTTTTCCTATTTGTCGAGTAAATCATCTAAAATTCTTTGTGCATGAGTGTTTACATTTATTTTACTATAAATTTTTTCAATTTTTCCATTTTTATCAATTATAAAAGTCATTCTTTTAGGCCAAGCTAAACTTGCAGATCCATACTTTGGCGCCACTTCTTTTTTTGAATCAGATAAAAAATTAAATGGCAAATTATACTTTGTTTTAAATTTTTTCAGTCCCCTAGGTGAATCATAACTAATACCAAAAACTATTATCTTTGCTTTCTTATATTCTGAATAAATGTCGCGGAACCCGCAAGCCTCTTTTGTTCATCCTGGTGTATCAGCTTTTGGAAAAAAATAAACAACGACTCTTTGACCTCTATATTCAGATAATTTACGAATCTTTCCATCTTGATCTTTAAGCTCGAAATCTGGAGCTATATCTCCTTCGACTAGTTTAACTGAAGGATTATTAGGTGCAGGTTGATTCCAGGCAAATAAAAAAGCGAGCCCACCAATAAGGAATACCACAATTAATATAGTTAATAATTTCAAGAGCTAAATATTTTTAATTATTTAAGTATGAAAGTGTTTCAGTATTAAATGGAGTTTGTTCAATCTTAAATGAATTATAAAACTCTTTTGATTCACAAATATTGCCTTCAATTAACATCGTAATTTGATCTTTTGTAATTGGAAACCATGAAAACCTTCCCAAAAATGTTGCTAAAGCCTGAATGCCCAAAGCAGGCGCTGGAACCATCCATTTTTTCTTTCCATATGATTTTGCAATTGTTGTAACAATATCTTTCCAGTAATATGCTTCACCACCAAGTGCAAAGGTTTTCTTTACTGATTCTTTTAATTCAATTGATTTAACAAAAAATTGAGCAACATCTTTCACATGAATAGGCGACATGGCAAATTTTCCTGCATTCATTGGATTTAAGCCTGCGTGAAAATTTGGAGCCGGAAAAGGTAGACTTAACATATCTTTTTTTAATTGCGAGCAAAACTCAGGTCTTCCTTCACCTCTTGGATCACCAAAAATAAGTGATGGTTGAAAGATAGTCCAATCTAAATCTGAAAACTTGAGGTATTCCTCAGCCAAGTATTTTGTTTTCTGATATCCAGTTCCATCTACCTTTACTCCATTTGCACTCATCATTATAAATCTTTTTACACCCATAGAATTGGCTATATCAATACATTTTTTTGGTGCTTCAAAATGTAGTTTCTCAAATGTTACGCCTTTTTTAGGAAATTCACGAATGATACCAACACAATATATTATAGCATCAGCACCCTTGATTGTAGATTCAATCGATTGAATATCATCAAGACTTCCTGGGACAATCTTACACTTTTCAGAATTAGCAAGTTTTGACTCAGAACCCTCTCTAACTTGGACTACTGGTTCATGATTATTATCAATTAATTCATCTATGATATATGAGCCTACAAATCCTGTACCACCAAAGACAGCTACTTTCATCTATTTTCCCTTTCAAAACCATTTTTTGTATTTGAAATATTATTAACTAATAAATCATTAATAACTTTTTTTCGATGTGAAAAAATTTTTTCCAAATCTCTTTTTATCCATAAAAAATGCAAAAATTGACCAATAATACCCATTGGTATACTGTAAATTACTTTATCTGAGATTTCTACACCACCATCAACCTTCTTGAATTTATGAGTATGATGCCAAAAATTATAGGGGCCCTTCATTTGTTCATCAATAAACTCATGAGGAGGATCATACTTTGTAATTAAAGTTCTCCAATGTACAGGTATTTTAAATAAGCGTATTGTATAATCTATAACTGTACCTTTGCCCATAGTTATTGGCGTCGGCGTTAGAATTTTGAATGAAAGTTTTTCAGGTGTAATAGCTTTTAAATTTTCAGGTTTTGAAAAAAAATCAAAAACGTTATCCATAGAGCTATTAATTACTTGAGTTTTTGTTAATTCAAATGTTTTCATTTTATTTATTTTTTATGAATTAAATGATCTTTGAAAGGTCATTATAAGTTAAAAACGAATTGCCAATTTGATTTTTTACACCCTTTAAAAGTTTTAGACCTTCTCCACCAAAAATTACTTTTGTATTTATTTTTTTTGCCAATTTAACAATTTCAATAATCTGATTTTTTGTTTTATTTATATTTTTCTCAACTATAGCATTACAGCATTGAAGGTCGCAAAGATAAAATAATAAAAGGTTTATTTTTCTATTTTTAATGATGTTTTTTAGATCTCCTAACTCAGCGTGAGAACCTGTATTATAAACATTGAAGCCATTATTCCTCAATAATACTTCAGACATTACAACACCTATATCAGGAAGATTATCCTCAAAATTTACACATAGTGCATTTTTTCCATTGAATGAGCCATTTGGTTGATCATTATTTAATGAATCAACTGATCGTGTAATTACATTTCTGGATAAGTATGCATCGGTATGATCAATTTTGTTTGTTTTTAATTGCAATTCAACAATGTGTCCAGCAACATCTATAACATAATCTAAAAGATCGGGAATTGGCACTCCATTCATATATAGTCCATTAACAATTGTTCTAACAGATAACTCATCCGCTTTTAAACTTGATGCTGCTAGATTTTGTGCTAACTCCTTGTAATCACGGTCATTAATTAGGCCATATAAAAATTTTTGTTCTTTATTTTCAATACCCAGGCTTATATTTTTACTGGAATCGCTAAATGATTTATAATATCCCCGAATATGCTGCATTGTAAATTTTCGATGCCCTCCAGCAGTCTTTTCACACTTGATCTTCCCACTATCTGTCCAACGTTTTAAAGTTGATATATTAATTCCCAATATATTAGCAGTGTCTTTTGATGATAAATATTTCATATTAATAATCTAAAAATAAAATTTAATAAAACATAATGAATAATGAGCGTTATGAGCTATTTATTTAAATATATTTTCTCTCCAGTTGCTATGTTTTGTTCATACCAATTTCCATTCCCATCTAGCCAGGCATAGCCAACCAATGGATCTACATTCCATTTGAACTTTTTATAGAATGTGTAATTTTTTCTCATAAGATTCGACCTGTGAGATAAATGGAATTTTTTATTACCCAGCCAATTTGGATAGAAAATTTCAATATCATTTAATTCATATAATGGCATATTATTTTTGTAACCTCTTGATATCCATTCATTAATGAAAACATTATAATATAATTTTAAAGCTGGAACATACTTTTGCCACATTGTAATACATGGATGATTTAACCATCCTTTATATGGCAATCCATCTTTTCTTGGCTTACCCTCTATAATATTAATAATCTGTAATGCCTCAACACGTTGCTTACCTAATCTTTGATAATCTAAAACTTCAGCAGATTTCTTGAATGATTTGTATGGTAAAAAAATTTGCATTTTTATTTTATTAATAATTATGATGTTTCTTTTGTGGAAGAAAGTCCTCCATCCACTGTAAATGTTTGCCCAGTTATCCAATTATTATCTGGATTAATTAAGAATTGAATAATATTTGAAATATCACTGGGTTTTCCAATTCGTTTTAAAATATGCATATTTTTACTTATTTCTAAAGCAACAGGATTACCCGTAATCTTTTTCGTCAGCGGTGTATCGATTAAACCCGGCGCTATTGCATTAAATCGTAGTGACTTTCTGGAGTAACTAACAGAAGCTGATCGTACCATCGCTTCAATTCCTGCTTTTGCACTAACAATTAGTTCATGATTAGCAAGGCCTAAGCTTGTGACCGCTGTTGACATTAACACAACTGAACTCTCAGATAAAAGTTTACCCGATGCACGTACAACGGCAAAAGCAGATTTTAAATTAATGTTAATTGACATATTAAATTCATCTTCTGTAACTAGATGTGCCGGTTTTAGGATTACAGATCCAGGAAGGTTGACTATACCATCAATTTTCTTAAATTCCGTTTTTCCAAATTCAAGAAAAGATATTACAGATTCAAAAGACGAAGCATCAACTGGCGCAGAAATAGTATTTGGCAAGTGATTATGTGGTTTTTCACTATGATAACCAAGGAGGAGGTTATTATTAACAGCTAAATCTGCAACCAGTTGACTTCCAATTCCCCCGCTAGAACCAATGATTATAAAATTATTATTTTTCATATTTATGTTAAGTTTTAAATTTTT